>ERZ773186.257-NODE-257-length-52876-cov-11.373298_pt1 | contig 52876 bp, 37 predicted proteins | sample MGYA00581000_ERZ773186 | MGnify/ENA primary metagenome ERZ773186 (study PRJEB29015, sample SAMEA2737752) | human gut metagenome | biome: human gut; feature: human-associated habitat; material: faeces | place: China | collected 2012 ...
CTCCCTTGTAAAGGGTGATTCCCCACGGTGTGGGGAAATGTCAAAAGGCTCCCTTGAAAAGGGAGCTGGCTACGAACGAAGTGAGTAGACTGAGGGATTAAAAAGTAATTTGCTTCCTATTTAAATTCCATATAACTCCACAAAATCCCTCCGGCTTGCCTTGCGGCAACCCACCTCCCTTTACAAGGGAGGCAAAAGGTGGATTAAAAGTTAAGCACAATCAATTTAAATTACATAAATTCCCACATAATCCCTCCGGCTTGCCTTAATAGGGTGTCGCTCTTTTTGTGAGGCGGCTGAGACACGGTAATTGGAAATTACATCATATTCCACCTACAAAGAGCGACGATTATAATTCAAAATTTCGATAAGAATACAGCATTTGCTTTAGCGTTTTACACGTTGACAAATTGTCCGAAAGGCAGAGAAAAATGGATATAAAAAACTTATTAAAAGAGCTGACTTCGGCTGTCGGTGTATCCGGAAAGGAAACCGACGCGGTTTTAACGGCGCAAAGGCTTTTGTCCGAATTCGGCAAAACGCGCGAGGACGTTCTTCATTCCGCAATATGCGAAATCGAGGGAGACAGGGCGGGGCATATCCTGCTTGACGCTCATATAGACCGTATAGGTCTTATCGTAACCTCCGTCACCGACGAGGGGTTTTTGCACGTTGCCGCCTGCGGCGGCGTTGACCGTCGCACATTGAACGGTCAAGAGGTGACCGTTTACGGCAGAGAGCCGGTATTCGGAGTTATAGCAAGCACTCCGCCGCACCTTGCAAGCGGTGACAACGAGCGGAAGGCGACGGAAATCGATGACATTCTTATTGATATAGGTGCAAAAAATAAGCAGTCGGCGGAAAAGCTCGTTTCCCCGGGAGACAGAGCGGTTGTCAATTCCTCTTTCCTCTCGCTCTGCGGCGACAGCGTGTCCTGCGGGGCACTTGACGACCGTTCGGGAATTGCCGTGCTTCTTCGCGCACTTGAGCTTATTAAGGGTAAGCCGCACAAAAAAGTTACCGTTGTGTGTTCATCTCGCGAGGAGACGAGCGGCGGCGGAGCAAAAGCCGCGGCATTTAATTCGGATGCCGACGAGATAATTGCGGTTGACGTCAGCTTTGCAAAGACTCCGGACAGCAAGGCGGAGGAATGCGGAATACTCGGCAAGGGCCCCATGATAGGTATTTCACCGTCGCTTTCATACGAATTCGGCGAGGAGCTTGTGCGCGTTGCCGAGAAAAACGACATTCCGTATCAGCTTGAGGTTATGGGCGGCAGAACCGGCACTAATTTGGACGGTATGACCACGGAGCGCGGCGGAATTAAGAGCGCGCTTATATCAATACCCCAAAAATATATGCACACCGGAATAGAGGTTGTGTCCGTTACGGATATTGAGCTTTGCGCAAGGCTCATTGCCGCATACATTCTCGGAGGTGATTTAAATGCTTAACGAGCTTTGTAATTTAAACGGCATTTCCGGCAGGGAGCACGCCGTAAGAGATTATATAATTTCGCATTTGCCGTCGGACGCGGAATATCGCATAGATCCGCTCGGCAGTCTCATAGTTTATAAAAAGGGCAAAGCCGAGCCGAAAAATAAAGTTATGCTCGACGCGCATATGGACGAGGTCGGCTTCATAATAACTTATATAACGGAGGACGGGTACCTGAAGTTCACCACGGTCGGCGGAATTGACGAGCGCGTTATTTTCGGCAGAGCGGTAAAGGTGGGCAAGGAGCTTATCCCCGGCGTTATAGGCGGCAAGGCTATACATCAGACGACCTCCGAGGAGAGAGGTAAATTGCCGTCCGTTGAGGATATGTATATCGATATCGGCGCGAGTTCAAAAAAAGAGGCCCTGTCTCACGTTTCACTCGGCGACGCAGTGTATTTTGACTCGTGCTACCGCGAATTCGGCGACGGCTTTATCAAGGCGAAGGCCATTGACGACCGCGTCGGCTGTGAAATTTTATTAAGACTTATAAATTCCGATTTGCCGTATTCGGCGACCTTCTGTTTCTCGGTTCAAGAGGAAATAGGCACTCGCGGAGCGGCTGCTGCGGCTTATTCGGTTGCCCCCGATTTCGCAATAGTCGTTGAGGGCACTACGGCGGCGGACATTTCCGGCGTTCCCGACGAAAAAAAAGTCTGCCGTTTGGGCTGCGGTGCCGTTGTCAGCTTTATGGACAGGGGAACCGTCTATGACAGCGAGCTCTATAAAAAGGCGTTTGAAATTGCCGAAAAGAACGGCATCGGGTGTCAGACCAAAACCGTTGTGGCAGGCGGCAACAACGCTTCCGCAATACACAAGGCGGCAGGCGGCATAAAAACTCTTGCCGTATCTGTTCCGTGCAGATATATTCACTCGGGCAGCTCGGTTGCGAAAAAAGAGGATATAGATAGCACGTTTGAGCTTGTAAAAGCACTTTTTGCGGAGCTGTCGCAGTGCTGAAATCGATTGACGGACCGACAGAGGCAGCCATTGTTACGGACGGTGAATTTAAAGACTGTCTTGCGGTAAAGTATATTTTATTTGCCGCTTTTCGGCTGTCACTCGGAGAGGCGTGGCTTCAAACGGACTGCGGCGGCAGAGTGACGGCTGTGCTTTTAAATAAAAACGACGGAACGATAATTTGCCCGTCAAGCTCCGCCGATTTACGGGAGCTTTCGGAGTTTGCCTCTTTTTTCGGCGAAAATATATATTTTTGCTCCGGGAACGATTGCGCGGACGCAAAAGCCGTTCTTATGGAGCTCTCCGAATTACCGCAAAAAGAAACTTGCGCACAGCCGCTTTGCGACATAACCGCGGACGAATACAAGGTGCTGACAGGTAAAACGCCCGATTTTGACGACAGGGCGTATCTCGAATGGCTTTCGAGGACGGGCAGAGGCGTGTTCGGCGGAAGCACAAGGGTTATGTGCATAAGGCAAAACGGCAAAACGGCTTCTCTTGCCGTAGGCGATATAATCGGAAAAGACGCGTATATACGCGACGTTGCGACAAGCGAAAAATATCGAGGCAGAGGCTTTGCCGCGGACTGTGTTATTTCTCTTTCGAGAGAGCTTAAAAAGAGTGCCGATTGCATATTTTTAATGTGTAAGCCGGACAATGCAAAGCTGTATGAAAAATGCGGCTTTCGCAAAAAAGAATACATAATAAGAAAGACTTGAAATGAAAGATTTTTTTGAATTTACAAAAAGAACCGAGGAGGCGTCAAAAAAGGCGCTGACTCTCGCCGAAAAGAAGTTTTCGGAAATAGACGAAATAACCGAATACAACCAGCGCAAGGTGCTCGCGGCGTTTATAAATAATCGTGTCGACGAGACGGATTTCAACTCCACCACAGGCTACGGCTACAACGATAAGGGCAGAGAAAAGCTCGACAGGCTCACCGCCGAGATTTTCGGCGCGGAGGACGGCTTAATAAGAGCCACCACCTTAACATGCGGCACCCACACAATAGCGACCGCACTTTACGGCGTACTGAGGCCCGGCGATATAATGCTCAGCGTAACGGGAGTCCCCTACGACACCATACATTCCGTTATCGGTATTGACAAAAGCAGTAAGGGTCACGGCTCACTCGCCGACTTCGGCGTGAAATTCGAATATATCGAGCTTACCGAAAATGACGAGATAGATTATGACGCAATAGAAAAAAGAGTCGGCCGCGGAGACATTAAGATGGTTTATATCCAGCGCTCGCGCGGGTATTCGCTGCGCCATTCTATTTCGATTGACGAAATAGAGAAAATCGCGACTCTTACACACCGTGTAAGCCCCGATACGGTTGTTATGACAGATAACTGCTACGGCGAATTTACGGAGAAAAAAGAGCCGTGCGACGTCGGAGCGGATTTGGCGGCAGGCTCGCTTATCAAAAATCCGGGCGGCGCGATAGCACCCTGCGGCGGCTATATAGTAGGCAGGCATGACCTTGTTGAGGATTGCGCATACAGAATGACCACTCCCGGACTCGGCAGAGAGGTCGGCGCAACGCTCGGAACAACGCGCAGCCTTTATATGGGTCTTTTTTCTTCGCCGCACGTAACCGGCGAGGCACTCAAGACCGCGGTATTTGCGGCGGCGCTTTTTGATTTGCTCGGCTTTAAGGTGACTCCGCGTCCCGATGAGACGAGACACGATATTATAGAGGCGATTTGCCTTGAGAATGCCGACAGACTGATAGCCTTTTGTCAGGGAATGCAGAAGGGCGCGCCGGTGGATTCATACGTTTCACCCGTGCCGTGGGATATGCCGGGCTACGACAGCCAGGTTATAATGTCCGCAGGGGCGTTCACGTCCGGCTCGTCCATAGAGCTGTCGTCGGACGCACCGCTTCGAGAGCCGTATGCGGTTTGGATGCAGGGCGGAATTAACTTTCACAGCGGAAAGCTCGGCGTTATGCTGGCGGCAGATGAGATAATTAAAAGAGGTCTTTTGGAATAATTTACGGAATAACTTACGGAAAGGTTGATTTTATGGAACTCAGACATCTTAAAAGCGGAACCGACGTCAGAGGCACGGCGGTAAATCCCGACGATCCGAAAAAAATCGATTTGACCGATGAGGCGGTAAAGAGAATTTCCGCAGCGTTTGTCGTATTTCTCGCCGAAAAGCTCGGTAAGAAAGAGGAAGAGCTCGTGATTTCGGTCGGGCATGATTCGAGAATTTCGGCGGAGCGGATAAAATCCGACGTAATCGATGCGCTGTCTTTCTTCGGCCTTGAAATCAAGGACTGTGCGCTCGCATCAACCCCGGCTATGTTTATGACAACTAAAATGCTCGGCTGCGACGGAGCTGTTCAGATAACCGCGAGTCACCATCCGTGGGACAGAAACGGGCTTAAATTCTTTACTCCCGACGGAGGACTTTCCGGTGATGAAATAAAGAGTATACTCGAATATGCCGAGGAGCACGAAAGCGGCAGCTGCCCCGAAAGGTTAAATTTGCAGGAGGTCGATTTTATGTCGGTCTACTGCGAGCACCTTTGCAATATGATAAGAAAGGGTGTTAAGTCAGACGATTACGAAAGACCGTTAAAGGGACTGAAAATAGTTGTTGACGCAGGTAACGGAGTAGGCGGATTTTACGCCGAAAAGGTACTCTCCCCCCTCGGAGCGGACACAACCGGCAGCCGCTATTTGGAGCCGGACGGTATGTTCCCGAATCATATCCCGAATCCCGAAAACGAGACGGCGATGAACTCCGTGCGAGAGGCAACTCTCGGCGCGAAAGCCGACCTCGGCGTAATATTTGACACGGACGTTGACCGCGGCGGCTGCGTAAGCTCCGACGGCAGAGAGATAAACAGAAACGCTCTTGTTGCCCTGGCGGCGGTCATTGCGCTCGAAAATAATCCTGGCGGCACCGTTGTCACCGATTCCGTAACATCTGCGGGGCTTACCGAGTTTATAGAAAAAACGCTGGGCGGACATCATCTGCGCTTTAAGCGCGGCTATAAGAACGTCATTGACGAGGCGATAAGACTTGAGGAAAACGGTATAAACGCTCCGCTTGCCATAGAGACTTCGGGTCACGCGGCGTTCAGGGAGAATTATTATCTTGACGACGGCGCATATCTCATAACGAAAATAATTATAAAGGCCGCCGATATGAAAAAGCAGGGTAAAAAGCTTTACGACCTCATATCAGAGCTTAAATATCCGGCGGAGGAAAAGGAAATCCGCCTTAAAATAAGCGAGGAGGACTTCAGAGCCGTCGGCGACAGGCTTTTAAATGAGCTCGCAGATTTTGCCGCAAAGCGCGAGGGCTGGCAAATTGCACCCGACAGCCACGAGGGAATCAAAATAATTTTCCCAAAGACCGAGAGCTTCTTTATTTTAAGGCAGAGCGTCCACGACCCGGTTATACCGATAAATTTCGAGAGTGCCCAAAACGGCGGAGTGAAAAAAGCCGCAAACTCGCTCTATGAATTTATAAAAGATTTCGACGGAGTGGACATTTCTCCGCTCAAGCAGATTTTATAACCGCGTTAAATATGTACGGAGGTGCTTGTTTACGGTATACGATACTATATGTGAAATTTTGAGCGAGCAGCTTGAAATACCGCTCGACGAAATAACCGCCGAGTCAAAGCTGCGCGATGATTTATCGGCAGACAGCCTTGACCTTATCGACCTCGCTATGACTCTTGAGGACGAATTCAGAAAAGAGGTGCCGGACGAGGCGCTTGAAAAGATGAAAACGGTTGGAGACGTAGTAGCATTCATAGAGGAAGAGTAAGCGGTATATTTTCGGGAGATGTAAAAGACTAACTTTTTGCGTTCCGGACATTTTTACCCTTTTTTTCGGGGGATAGGAAAAAATGCTCGGAGCGGATTAACCGAACCTTAAGCGGCGCGGCTGCGGCGGTTAAGGCTTGCCCGAAGGCGTACGAATGTACTCCGAGGGTGAGGTTGATTCGGAGCAAATGGTAAGCTCTGACGAATAAAAACACCTGTTTATACAAAGATTTGTTTCGATTTGTCTTTTGTTTTTTTTGCGTTCCGGACATTTTTAACATCCCCAGTTGACATTCCGAGGCAAAGAATTTATAATCTGTTTATGTATAAAACGGAGGATTTCAAATGGATAAAAAAATAATCGCAGTTATCTGCGCTTCCTTAATCGTAATATCGGTAGCTTTTGCCTCATGCGGAAAAAAGAAGCCGACTATAAACGCCAAGGACGCCACATATGAGGTTGTTACCGACGAAGAGGGCAACACTGTTCTCAATGAGAACGGCGAGATTGAAATATATGTCACCGACGAGGACGGCAAAAAGGTCACGGATGAAAACGGCGAAATTAAAACGGGCGCCGTTCCGTTCCCCAATCAGATAACCGACGGCGTATTTCACGAGACAAAGTATTTTAAAATGGTTTATCCCAACGGCTGGACCGTGGGCAATTCAGGTATAGCCACCTCAAAGAAATACAAGGGGCTCGACGCGCAGGTTATGTATTCCGGCGCGGCGACTGATGACAGCGCAGCGGAAAATGAGGCAAATAACACCGTTTCGCAGTGGAATCAGATTTTGTCGCAGGCAGGCGACGCGGTAACGGGCGTAACCGTTGAGCAGCGTACCGTAACTCTCGAAAAATGCGGAGCCACCGCATATGTAGTCGAGATCAAAAAGGCGGACGACAAAAACCCGAAAACATATTCCGCATATCAGCTCACTATGGATTTTGTCTGCAACGGCGGGCTTTACCACGTGCAGTGCTTTACCGAGGACGGCAACACCTTTGACGGCAGCCTTGATTTGGCGGCCATGTACGGCGCAAATCTCACAATTAAATAAGAGTTCTAATAAAGAACATTGCATTTGCAAAGCGGTTCACGGGGTATTTGCCTCGGGAGCCGCTTTTTGCCTCCCTTGAAAAGGGAGGTGGGTTGCCGCAAGGCAAGCCGGAGGGATTTCGTGGAGTTATATGGAATTTAAAAAGAACGTGCGTGACCTTTAATCCCTCAGTCTGTTCGCGTTGCTCACAGCCAGCTCCTGACGGGAGCCCGTCCCCTTTGTCACTACGTGACATTTCCCCACACCGTGGGGAATCACCCTTTACAAGGGAGCCTAATTTAATCCCTCAGTCTACTCACTTCGTTCGCAGACAGCTCCTGACGGGAGAGAGTCCCCTTTGTCGCTCCGCGACATTTCCCCACACTGTGGGGAATCACCCTATGTGAGGGAGCCTTTTGTCGTTTCCCCACACGTGGGGAATCACCCTATTTGAGGGAGCCTAAAAGCCCTCTGTTTTTACCCGAAAATACCGTAAAAATGTTCAAAACCGTGTTCAATACTTGTCAAAAAGTTCAAAACTCGAAAACGTTAACAATTTGTTCATAATTTTACAACAACATTGCCAATTTTGTTTGCCACTTTTGCCCAAAAATAACAATTCTATTTGTTCAATACAGAAAATCAACAAATTTGTGTGAACAATTTATTGACTTTTTTCGTTTAAAATTCTATACTTTAACTAACCATAGGAATGGTGTAATAGGGCGAAGTGCCCCCTTTTTTGAGGGAGCGCTGCCGCACGGCTGATTTACCGTGCAGTTTCCATCCCGTTTTGATACACATCCTACGGTAATATGCTCGGGTGTGTATCATCAGTTTTCCACCGATTCATTTTTACGGAAGTGGAAACGGTGGAAACCGACCGAGTTAACGTGCCGAAATCGGTTTGCTTTCTTGTAAATCAAAGAGCGGTCAGAAGTACAGCGGATTTTGTGCGAGGAATTGTTGCGGGGAGTGCCGCCCGCAGAAAAAATCGGGTACGCATACATGGTTTTAATGTAAATCTTTTTAGGAGGAAAAAACACGTATGAAAAAATCTACCAAATTGTTAAGTGTCATCTTGGCAGTTGTCATGATTTTCTCAACTATGTCCGTAATGGCGTTTGCTACTAAGACCAATTATCGTAGCGGCGAAGAGCTTACCGCTCTTGACGCATACAGCCCGGACGGCGCGGTAACAAGGCTCTCTACCGAAGAGAGAATGTCAGTCGTATTTGACTTCCTCGATGTTACCCTTGCCGCCGCGAACATAAACATGGGCGAAGTTATTAATACTGCAGGTTTGCGCCTTGTTATCGACCTTCGCTCGGTTAATGCTCTTTGCGGAACCATCGACAGCGCACAGGCTCTTCTTAACAACGGACTTGTTAAGCTTGTCAAAGGCTTGCTCGGCATAGTTAAAGACGCTAACCTTAAAAACTGGAAGTCGGGCATGACAAGAGAAAAGAACGCTCAGCTTGACATAGTCAACGGCATTGCAACTCTTCTTAACGACAACGCAGGTCTCGTTAAAAAGGTTATCAACGACGGCAAACTCGACGTCGGCATTATCGGCAACTTTGTTGATATCTCCGGCGTTAATAAGTACCTCTCGGATCTTCCGGGTATGTTAAAAGGCCTCGTTTATCCGATGTTCGCAAGAGTTGACGATGACATGGAGCTCATCAACACTTATTCAACAACAACCGAAAATCCCGACACTCTTATCAAGAATGTCCTCATCAACGCTATGTCTAAGCCGCAGAGCTATACTTCTTATAAAGAAGACGCTTCCGGCAACTGCATAAGCAATCACATTGCTCTTCCGAAAAGCGCTGAAGCAGGCCTTCGTGATTATTATGTTAAGGGCTCAGACTCTAAGGGTGCTTACATCGAGGTATTTGAATATGATACCGCCAAGAAGACATATGTTTCTCAGGATGAGAAATATTACAAGACCGAAGAAACCGATATGGAAGGCAAGGGCACAGGCGTTTATGTTTACACCAACGCTTCGGGCGAAAACGTAAAATATTACGTTAAAGACAGCTACTTCCTTCCCTCACTTGCCACAAGCGATAAGGTTTCGGAAATCTTCAATCTTGACAGCAATACTCTTGTTTCGGCTCTCTATCAGATAGCTCCCTATGTATTTAAGGATCTTGCTCCCGTTGTTCTCAACGGTTCCGTTAAGATGCTTCTTGCACAGTGGTTCGGCGCTGAAAAGACCGAGCTCTTCGGCGGCAAGGCTTCAGAGGCCACCGCTGTTCTCGCTAAGCTTCCGCCAGATGTAAAGGCATTCTATTCTAAGGCTGCCGGCGCATATAACTGGGAGTGGTCGGACTTCACAATAGGCTCCGACGACAACGGCTATTATCGCCTTGTCAGCAAAGACGGTCTCACCGAGACCTGGCTCAAGTTTGATATGTCCACCGCTAATTCGTTCGCTAAGCTCATTAACTGGAACTACACCATCTCCGGTGATTTCGTTAACGAGTTTATGCCCACAGCTGCAAACGACGGCTCCGTTACTGCTTCGGCAGCGGGTTATACCACCGTTCTTGCATCGCTCAACGATTTTGTCGGCAAGGCAATCGACACAATTCTTTCGGATACTGCAAAGGCTGCAATCGATTGGACAAAGGGCGATAACTCAAACCTTGTTCCCAATCTTCGCAAGGCTCTTCAGTATGTAGCAGCTTATAACCCCGAGTATCTCTTCGGTACCGGCTATGAGACTGTTTATGCAGGCTACTATGACACAGTTGTAGACAAGTCCGCTTCCAATCAGGATGTTGTTACCGCTCTCGGCGCAATCGGCGTTAAGGCTCTTATGCCTCAGATAATTCTCCCGTCGGCTGCCGAGCTCAAGGGACAGAACGTAACCGCTCTTCTCGCTTGCGTAATTCGTGAGCTTGCAACTCAGTTCGTTCCGACTTACAACTATGACGCACTTATTTATGCCGATTACAACTCGAAGACCCTCGTAAAGGGTAAGGACAGCGGCTATTGGCTCGATGTTATCTTTACCATGGGCACCGACATCGGTATGAAGTATCTCTCCAAGCTTGCCGACCTCGGCTCCGATAAGGCTGGCGGCTACCAATTTGAAGCCTCCAAGACTTATAAGCTTGCGGACTTCGAAAAGAACACACGCGCTTGGGAAAAGACCATTGACTGGATAATCGACTGGGCTCTCACCTCTGACAACGAGTGGTGCTGGAAGTTCCAGAAGCTCATCAACACCGACGGCCTTGACCTCGACCTTGCTACCGCACAGGATCCGTGGGTTAAGCTCGACAAGATTATCCGCGACGTTCTTCCCGTTGAGAAGATAGTCAACGAAACCGCTGCTGACGGTAAGACCTTCCTTGAGACTGTTCTCAGAGAAGACATTATTGACAGACTTCTCAACCTTGACGTAAGCAAGCTCCTCGGTACAAACAGCGTTACGGGCATATTCAATATTCCTGCTAACAGCACTCTCAGAACCGAGGCTCTGTATCCCGCAGTATTCAGAATCGTAAGAGAACTCCTTAACAAGGTTCTCGGTAAGGTATGCGGCAACACTGCTCTTATCGCCGATTCTAACAATTCACTTGCCGCTATTCTTCAGAAGGGCTCTATTGCAGACCTCGCAGAGAAATTGATTTTAGGTATTGCCTATGCCGTTAAATCAGGCGGTCTTCTTGACGTAGCTCTTCCGTTCGTAAACTTCTTCCTCGGCTGGACTACTAACGCTCAGTCCTATGCTGAGCCTAAGCTTACAATAGATAAGGGTACACTTAACTATGTACAGCTTACAAACGGCCAGATGAATACTACTCTTAAGGTAACAAACGCATCTGCAGGTATGCTCTTAAAGCACGGCGATACATATGATCATCCTTACGTGCTCACTCTTAAGTCTGTTACCGTTAACGGCACCGAAATGCTCAAAAGCGGCGCAACGGAGCTTTCACCGTATGAAAGCACCGATGTTACTCTTAACGCGGCAGTTCCCACAGACAGCCTTGTAAAGGTAACCGCTGTTTACAGCTTCTCCTTCAAGGACGGTACTGCTTACGACGGCGACATTACTTCAACTACCTTTGAGTATGCCTCCAACGATACTACAGATGTAGGCACGGCTTGGGCTTCAGGAGAGCAAACAGCTGCAGACTTGCTTTATACATATGTTAAAATGAAGGGTGAAACCACCACGGATTATCTTGTAACAAATGTATCAAGCTTTACTTCTACAGTTTCAAACATTAACGTAATTTGGACCAATACAAGAGATACTGATTGCAAGTTCACCAAGGGTTCTATTTCCGGCTTTGATTCGAGCATCTTTGAGTCATCGGGTCAAGCGGAATCACTTGTAAATCAGAACATCACCGCGGATGGAGGTACTGCTACCGTTAATCCCATAAGAGTGAAATCGGATGCAGATGTAGAGGCTATTCCTTCAGGTTCTTCATTTGCTCTCGGTAATCACAATGTAACAGTTTACGGTGCATACAAGAAAAAGCATAAGACACTTGATATGTCTGCTCCTCTCGGCACACTCTACTATTACAACGGCACCAATATTAAGAAGGCCGTTGACAGCGAGTTCAAGGCTAACCGTGATTCTTCTAAGTATCCGGCAGAGGCTTGGAAAACTTACTGGACAGCTCTTACCGCTGCCGCTAAGCTTGTTTACGGCCCGTTCAAGAAGGCTAACCTCGGCAATTACAGTGACGACAATCTCACTGCAGCCATAACCGCTCTTGAAACCGCCGTTAAGGCTCTTGATACAGCAAGCACAACACCTTCAAGCGGTTCAGCAACCGTTACACCGGCTCCCATTGAGGCTGCTCTTAAGGCTGCCGGCGACATCAACTATCAGAACTTCGACCTCTATGCTTATTGGGCTTACGAAAAGGCAATGAAAGCCGGCAACGCTATCATTGACGCTTACAAGGGCCCCGTAGCTCCCGAAAAGTACATTGACGGCAGCTCACTTTCAGAGGCTGAAATTACTGCTATTGCCAACAAGGCAACCGCTACATATAAGAGAGCTATCGTAGCTTCCATGAAGGCTCCTTCAATCGAAGCTCAGAACGCTTATATGGATGCCGTAAAGGCTTACAAGGCTCCCAGTTATTCGGAGCTTGAAGTCCGTAACAGCGCTAAGAACATTGCTTGGTATGCAAGCTTCCTGAAGAGCGCTGCGGTTAAAACCGAAAAGCAGTTCCTTGATAAGGAAATCAAAGCCGCTAAGGCTCAGGACTACAAAGAGGCTGATTACACAGCAGGCTCTTATGCAAGATACACCAAGGCTCTTGCAGCTGCCGAGGCATTAAATGCCAACGCTGAGGCTCTTCAGTCCGAGGTATTCGATGTTAAGTATGAGCTTGAAATCGCTCAGCGCGCTCTTATGCCGAAATCGGCTTCTGCTCTCGAGGCAGGTGCTTACACCGAGCTTGAGGCAGTTATAGCTCAGGCTAAGTCGATATTCACTGACAACAGTGCATATACATTTGACGCTTCCAAGGCTGACGGCCTCACAGAGACCGAAGCTTATGCTAAGCTCGTTTCCGTACTCGGTTATGAGTACACCGATGAGAAGGGCAACACAGCAAACCTTTACAGCGGCTCCGCTGAAAACTATGCTGCAAATGACCGCTTCTATTCAAACGTTGTAGCAGCTCAGATTGACGCTGTTGTCACAAACCTCAAGAATGCTATGGCTCCGTTCGTATGCAAGTACGTAGCAGTTCCCACCACAGCGGGTTCAAGTGAGGGCGTTTCCGTAACAGAGAGCGCTTCTCTCATCACCGGCGTAACACCCGGCTCGCTCGCTACTGCCGACGACGTACTCGCAAGAGTAACGGCTAAGGATTCTTCGGCTACAACTCTTAATGTTGCCGCTAACGCTGCAGGCCTTTATGGTACAGGCGCTACCGCAACACTCAGCCTTAAGTCGAGCGGTGCTCCGGTTGCTATCTACACAGTCGTTATCTACGGCGATGTAAACGGCGACGGTGTTGTTGACGGATTCGATGCTTCCTCCATGGACCTCGCAATCAACAACAAAGCTGCTCTCACAGGCGCTTATAAGACTGCAGGCGGCCTTGCTACCGGTAAGGTTGACCTCGCTAACTACGGCCTTGTAGTTGACGCTGCTTACGGCGGAACTGCAATCGCTCAGAAGTAATTTCCTTTAATTACTTAAGTTAAAACCCGGTGGGGGAGTTTTCTCCCCCACAAGGGCGTATGTAATGGGATATTCTTAAAAAGATTAGAGCATATACTTTAAAAGTGCGGCGGAATAGTTTTGTGAAAAAACGGTACAAAGCTTGTAAAGCCCGCGAGGAAATAACTTTATTTGTGATAGCGTAAGGGATATTTTCTTTCGGTGTGCCATTTTTGTTCACAAATTATTGACATTGTGCTCTCAAAAGTGTATATTTAATATTGATTAAGAATAGAAGGAGGCAAAAAATGACCAAGGCAAAAAAGGCTATTAGCCTTATTGTATCTGTAGTTATGCTCCTTGGCTTGCTTGCAGTCGGCGTTTTCGCAAATGATAATACCGGTGTCGCAGAAAACGGCACTATCGCTTTATCGTTTGACAAGGCGTCATATAGCGCAGGCGATACAGTCAGGGTTACCGTAAAATTAACCACAGATTATTATGCTGCAACGGTTTCTGTTCCTGTTCAGTATGACAGCAGTGCTGTTAAGTTTGTAAGCGGCACAACCGCTTCAACGCTGTTCGGTGCAGGCGATGCAACAAAGACGGTCGTAAATGATGCTGCTGCGGGCGGCAAGACTTATGTCTATGTCGGCGTATTACCGCAGGCTGCCGGCGGAGCTGTTGCTCAGAAGGCAAACGGCGTCGTACTTTCGACCCTCACCTTTACCGCTTCTAAGGCCATTTCCGATACTGCGGCCGCTTTCGGTGTGCTTAACGATCAGAAATCAATGACCAATCTCGGCGGTAAACTCTATGTAGGTTCCTACAAGACCTCTGATGTAACCTCAACGGTTTATACCACAGGTCAGAAACTTACTTTCCCGGTAATGAAGGCTGCTGCTGCAGCTGATCCGGAACTTCAGCTCTCTGAAACAGGAAAAGCTAACGGTGTTATAATCGACAGAGTTTCAACTTGCACCGATGGCAACGGTTTCGTTTACGGTGTTGCAACAGATAACGGTGATTCCATTGCTGATGCTTTACAGACCCCCGCAGGTTCAATTCAGGTAACTGAAAACGACCAGGGTCAAATGAGCACAGGCGCAAAAATCGAGCTTCTTAACGATAGCGGTGACGTTGTTGAGACATACTATTTCGTATTCTTCGGCGATGTTAACGGCGACGGCTTGATTGACCTTTCTGACTCAGGTGCAATTGAGGCTTCGGATGCATTTATCGAGGAAATAGAACCCGGTACGGCAACTTATATGGCTGCTGATGTGGAGGTTGATGGAATGGTAGACCTTTCTGATGCAGGTAAAATTGAAGCACAGGACTCATTTATTGAGGATCTTCCTACACAGCGTGAACTTGCTGCATTACATGCAGAGCTGCTTTAAATTTCAACAAATATTATTAGGAGGAAAATAGAATATGCTTAAGACAAGCAAAAAAGTACTCAGTGTAGTTCTTGCTTTGGTTTTGGTGTTAAGCACGTTGACAGTATGCTCCTTTGCGGCTTTTGATTCCAGCACACAAAAACTTGGCTTTGTTCTTGTGCCGGATAAAGACATCACAAAGGTTCAGAATGGCGATAAGGTAACATTTACACTCTATTTGGATGTTGCTGATTTTAGCCAGAATGTTTCGGTTGCTAAACTCATGTTCTTATATGACAGTTCTGCATATTCAGTAGATAACTCATATACATGTCTTAACGACTTTGCAAAGTTCTACAAGGATGGTACTGCTTCATCTTTGGCTAGCACATCTGCTAACTGGAAAAAGCTTATTGCTGGAACAACTCAGGATATTTCAGCATTTGACAAGGCTTATGTATGGTCAGGTGCCGCTGATACAACCAAAGACTGGGATGAGGATGGTACAGGTAACACTGCTAAACAAGGATTCTCCCTTACTCAGGAAAAGGGAACCCGAACTCCTGCTGAACTTCAGTTCACATTTACAGTTCTTGACAATACTAAGACTTTGGATGTTATGGTTTGTAACAATTTCGCTACAAAATCAACTCTCCAATACTTTAAGACAACTGATGGTGCAACACAGACAAACCTTGACCAGGGCGAAGTTAATACAGAACTTGCTAGTGCAATGGTCAATAACCCCGGAGTCGCAAACCCTGCTGTAGCTAAGTATAAGACTCAGGTTAAGTTCACAGGCGATAAGACAACTGCTCCGGATGATCTCTTCCAGTTCAGACTTACTTCGGTTATCACAGCTGCTGACTTCGCTGCTATGAACTCAAACGGCAATACAATTAAGAGCGTTGGCTTCATTGCTGCCAACACAGGCGCTGCCGATGCAGATGCTGCTAAGACAGCAGTTGAAAAAGGCACCGCACTTCCGTCAGCTTGGAAGGCTGCTTCTACCGACTATGTAAGTCAGGCAAGCGCTTCTTCCGATGCATACTTCGGCGCAATCATCAAGAATATCTCTCATGCTTCTCAGGCAACTGATATTGACTGCATCGCTTATGTATGCTACAATGACGGTACTGCCGATCATTATGTTTGGTATTCCGCAGCTGTAACTGCTAAAGTTGCTTCAGGATATGATGCTGCTGTTGCTAATTGGAAAGCTCAGTAATTGAATTTTACCAAGAAACCACAGCGAGACTTTACTATCGGTTCGGCTGTTCAAAACTGAATATTCCGTTCCGACATTAAAATTTATTATTATATCTTGAAAGGAGATTAAATCTCAATGAAACAGGTTTATCAAACACCGGATTTCGATGTTTCTGCATACGAGCTTGATGATATCATCACAATCTCCATAGGCACCGGCCCCGTAGAGGGCGGCGACTCGGGTTGGGTTGAGATCTGACGCTCACGTAGCAATCGATCCGATTTATTAACAATCATAAGCAGAGCAAGGTTCGCCTTGCTCTGTTTTTTTGTGCCCTGTTTTGCATTTTGTGCACCATTCCGTTTCTGTACCCCATTCTGATATCGTGTGCCTATTCTGTTTTTGTACTTAATTTAGGTGCTGTATGCCTATTCTTTTTTTGTGTGTCATATGAGGAGCTTTTCACACGCCCCTGCCCGCCCTTTTCACTATTCGTTTTCCACTTCCGTTTTCGCCTTTTTACTTTTCAGCCTCACTTGCAGAGAGCAAGCCTCGCCAAAGCAGTTTGGAAGCTTTTTGCCTCCCTTGAAAAGGGAGGTGGGTTGCCGCAGGCAAGCCAGAGGGATTTCATAGGAATTTACGGAATTTAAAAAGAATGTGCGTGACCTTTAATCCGCTTTTTGCCTCCCTTGAAAAGGGAGGTGGGCCTCGCTAAGGCAAGCCGGAGGGATTTCATAGGAATTTACGGAATTTAAAAAGAATGTGCGTGACCTTTTAATTCGCTTTTTGCCTCCCTTGAAAAGGGAGGTGGGTTGCCGAAGGCAACTCGGAGGGATTTTGTGGGGGTGTATGAGTTTTAAATAGGTAGTATTTTGTTTTTTAATCCCTCAGTCTGTTCACGTTGCTCACAGCCAGCTCCTGACGGGAGCCCGTCCCCTTTGTCGCTCCGCGACATTTCCCCACACCGTGGGGAATCACCCCTTACAAGGGAGCCTATTAAATCCCTCAGTCTACTCACTACGTTCGTAGCCAGCTCCCTTTACAAGGGAGCCTGAATAATCCCTCAGTCTGTTCGCGTTGCTCACAGCCAGCTCCTGACGGGAGAGAGTCCCTTTGTCACTACGAGACATTTCCCCACACCGTGGGGAATCACCCTATTTGATGGAGCCTGAAAGCGGCTGCAATGCAAATTCGGCAGTCGAAAGAGACATTTATGCAAAAAATCCGCGATTTTTGCCGCAATTTCGAAATTTCGGCAGATTGACGAATAATTAACACATCGATTATTTATTTTGACGGAGTAATCATCAATATATTGTGTAGTTGCTCATTTACACCCCACAGATGTATTCGTCATTTTTTCAAATTCGCGGCTGTTTAGTTTAACAAATTCAAATAATAGTTAAAAAACATCTAAACGTCCGCAATTTTGAGTTCGATTTGTTTGCCGCGTCGTATTTTTGCGTTGACAAGAGTCTTTTTTGTGCTATAATTACAAGTGAACGGTAATTCACTACACGTGGTTATCTATGGTGCGCCGCTTTTGCGCAGCACCGTTTCGTTAATTTTATTAAACGGAGGTCACGATATGGACACAAGATTTGCAATTTCGGAGTACAATGACGCTGTTGCAGTCAACAAAGAGCTTGATGAGCTTATTAAAAAGCCGATTTACACCATCAAGCCGGAGGCTCTTAAAAAATACGAGGATGAGTATTACAACAAAAAGTGCCTCAAATCAAAAGCACAGATTGAGGAAGCTCGCCAGATAATCCCCGGCGGCGTTCAGCATAACCTTGCTTTCAACTATCCCTTCCCGCTTGTTTTCACAAAGGCAGAGGGTGCATATCTCTATGACGTTGACGGCAACAAGTATTTTGACTTCCTTCAGGCAGGCGGCCCGACTGTTCTCGGCTCCAACCCGAAAGCTGTTCGTGAGCAGGTCATCGACCTCCTTAATACTTGCGGTCCCTCAACCGGACTTTTCCACGAGTTTGAGTACAAGCTCGCCAAAAAGATTTCCGACAGCGTTGAAACCGTTGATATGTTCCGTATGATGGGCTCGGGCACCGAGGCTTGCATGGGTGCGGCTCGTATCGCGAGACTTGCTACAAAGCATAAGAACATCATAAAGATGGGCGGCGCTTACCACGGCTGGTCAGATCAGATGGCTTACGGTATCCGCGTAAACGGCACCAAGTTCACACAGGCTCACGGTGTTCCGCTCAACTGCTTCATGTTCATTCAGGAGACTACTCCGAACGATCTTGACGATCTTGAGAAAAAGCTCAGACTCAACCAGTTCCGCGGCGGCACAGCAGCCGTTTATATGGAGCCGGTAGGCCCCGAGAGCGGTACTACCCCCATCACCGTTGAATATGTTAAAGGCGTTGAGCGTCTTTGCCGCAAATACGGCGCACTCCTCGTATTCGATGAGGTTGTTACAGGCTTCCGTATCGGTATGGCAGGTGCTCAAGGTTACTTCGGCGTATCGCCCGACCTTACCATATTCGGTAAAGTTATTGCAGGCGGTTATCCGGGTGCAGGCGGCATCGGCGGTAAGAGAGAGTACATGAAGTATCTCGGTGCAGGCCTTGATTCGAGCGGTAAGAAGATCCACAAGGCTCTTGTCGGCGGCACAATGACCGCTAACCCGCTTTCATGCTGCGCAGGTTACTTCACTCTTGAAGAAATCGAAAGAACAAACGCTTGCCAGAAGGCAGGTCAGATGGGCGACAGAATTTGTGCGGGTCTTAAAGAGCTCGTTAAGAAGCACGGTCTTCCCTTCGTAGTTTGGAACACCGGCTCTATCTGCCACCTTGAGACAGTCGGCACAATGCACTATCAGATTAACTGGAAGAAACCGTGGGAAATCCCGGCAATTCTCGGCGAGACCGGCATAAGACAGAAGGAAATGGAGCATATGGGCGCAGCTTATATGGCAGAGGGTCTTGTAACTCTCGCAGGCAGCCGTCTTTATACTTCAGCCGCTTATACTCCTAAGATGATCGATCAGGCTCTTGCTTGCTTCGACAGAGTATTTGAAAACGTCGCTGTTAAAGCTGACTGAATTTAATCCCAAGAAAACGGGGCGGACGGGTTTTCCGTCTGTCCCGCTTTGTTATAAATAACGAAGAGGTGAATACAATGGATATAATGGAAGCAAAACAGCTCGTCATTAAAGCCGGTATAGAGGTTGTTGAATACGGCCTTATCGCGAGAACATGGGGTAATATTTCATGCAGAGTAGACGATAAGAGATTCGTTATTACTCCGAGCGGACGTCCCTATGAAACTCTTACTCCCGACGAAATAGTAGTTGTTAATATCGACGATTGCAGCTATGAGGGTGACATTAAGCCGTCCTCCGAAAAGGGCATTCATGCCGAGGCATATCGTCTTCGCCCCGAGGTTAATTTCGTAATTCACACGCATCAGATGCAGGCGTCCGTCATAAGTGCGCTCGGTATGGATATAAACGAGGTTGAACCCGCGTCGGCCGAAATAGTCGGCGATAATGTCCCGATTGCGGCATACGGACTTCCCGGAACCGGCAAGCTTCGCAAGGGCGTTGTCGAGGCTATAAAGCGTTCGGACTCCAAGGCCGTAATTATGGCTCACCACGGTGCTCTTTGCATGGGTAAGGATTACGACGAGGCGTTTAAGGTAGCGGCAGAGCTCGAAAAGATCTGCGAAACTACCGTTAAAAACAGATACCGTCTCATCACCGGTAAGGTAGCCGAGACCTTAGGCGACGTAGCCGAGTATATCGGCACTCTCTTTGACTCGAGTGCCAAGGAGGCTCCGGTATTTGAGCCGTGCAACAGCGAACGTGACGGCAGCGTGTTTAATATAAGTGCCGTAGACGGCGACGGCTCGATAGTCAGAATAGATATTAAAACGGGTGAGCTTGTAGCAGGCAATGATTATCCGGCTTCGGCTGAAATGCACAGAGCCATCTATAAAAAGCGCAAGGACGTAAACTTCATTATGCACACCAAGACTCCGGCGGAAGTCGCAATGTCTAAGTCGGGCAAAACAATGAAGCCGCTTCTTGACGATTTTGCACAGCTTGTCGGCGCAACCGTTCGCTCGGTAACATTTAATCCCAACAGCACAAAAAAGACCGCTAAGAAGGTCGTAAAGGCTCTCAAGGGCAGAAACGGCGTTCTTCTTAACAACAACGGTGCGCTTTGCGTATCGGGCAGCGAATATGATGCCGCAGCGGTTGAAATGGTAATGGATAAGGGCTGCAAGACCGCAGTCGGCGCAAGACTGTTTGAGGCAGGCAAGCCAATAAACCCCATTGAGACAAGACTTATGAGATTTATATATCTCAAGAAGTACTCAAAGCAGGCTAAAAAGTGATATTTGAATATGGTGTAAAAAAGTGTCGCAAACCTCGTGTTTGCGGCACTTTTGCATTTCCCGGACTTTGTTTATTACGGCTTTGAGCGGCTCGCTTCGTTCTGCGTCGCGGCAAAGCCGGAGGCCTGCCGGGCTAAAATAAAATCGCGCGTTAATTCTCAACCGAAGAGCTGCCGCATATACATATAGTGTTGTACCTGCCATAAGGGACACGGTGTTTATAAAGCGGCAGGCATAGTGTAAACAAAGCAGGTGAGAATTATGAAAAAATATTACCCCGAGGGTGCACGCGCAGACATCGAAGCCGTCGAAAAAAGACTATCAAGCCCGGCTGAGCTCAAAAACGCCTTTTTGTCGGGAGAATCGCTTGAGGCGCGCGCGGTTCTCTGCGACCGCGGACACAATCTCGATGTGGATTTAAGGTGTATGAAGGGATTTATGCCGCGCAAGGAATGCGCTATGGGGATTGAAGATAACACGGTTCGCGACATAGCCATAATATCGCGCGTTAATAAGCCCGTTGACTTTGTGATAACGGGATTTTCCGAGAATGAAAGGGGTGAGACATTCGCTCTGCTCAGCCGCCGCAAGCTCCAAGAGGAGTGCGCGGCAAATTATACTTCAAGACTCATTCCGGGCGATATAATCGACGCGCGCGTGACGCACCTTGAGCCGTTCGGCGCGTTTTGCGACATAGGCGCAGGCATTTCGGCACTTATGCCGATAGACGGTATCTCGGTGTCGCGCATACCTCATCCGTGTGTTCGTTTTTCGGTTAATCAGGATATAAAGGCAGTTGTGAAATCGATAGACGAAAACGGCAGAATCACCTTGTCGCAAAAGGAGCTGCTCGGCACTTGGGAGGAAAACGCTTCAAAATTCGCGCCCGGAGAAACCGTGCCCGGAGTAATACGCTCTGTGGAGGATTACGGTATATTCGTGGAGCTTGCGCCCAATCTTGCAGGGCTTGCCGAATGCGCCTTAGGGCCGCGCGCAGGCGACAGTGCCGCGGTTTACATAAAAAGCATAAATCCCGAAAGGATGAAAATAAAACTTATTATCGTGGACTATTTTACCGGTGACGGCAAAAGTCCGGCGGCGGACTATTTTATAAGTGACGGTCACATAGATAAATGGACATATTCGCCCGAAACGTCAATTAAAAGGGTTGAAACGGATTTTATGAGCTGATTGTATAAAAAATATTGCAAAAATGATATAATTATGGTAATATCTACTTAACTGTTTAAAGCAGGGGGAGAATAATTATGTCAAAAAACAGGATGAAAAAGCTTGTCAGTGTACTTTTGGCACTGACCATGACAGTTCTTTGCTTTGTTCCTGCGGCAGCCGCAGAGCCCAAGGATAAGGTTACGCCTATCCTGATAATAGCCGGTTTCGGCGAATATGTGCTGGTGGACGGTGACGGAAATCAGGTTTGGGGGCCGTCGCAGGACGCAATAGTTGAAATGGCGAAAAACGCCATAGCTCCGCTCGGCGCGTTTTTAAAGGGAGATTATGAAACGTTTTGCACGGGAATAGTGGAAATAGCAAACGATCTTTTCGAGCCGGTTTCGTGCAATCCCGACGGCACGGCAAAGCACCCCGACGTCACCGTTATAGACCAATATACCGAGCCGGTATCGCACTACGGTCTTGATGAGGTAACAAAAGCCGACGCCTTCGATAAGGATATAGTCGACGCGTGCTGCGACGAAGTCGGTGCCGACAACGTTTACGTTTACGGTCTTGCTTGGCATAAATCTATGCAGGAGCTTGCAGCGGACATAAACACGTATGTTCAAAAAATCAAGGCAGATAAGCACGTCGACAAGGTGTCGATTGCCGGCCACAGTATGGGCGGAGCGGTTTTGGCTTCGTATTTGGGACTTTACGGCTGTGACGACGTCTCAAACATAACCATGCTAAATTCCGCATTTACGGGGCTTGATATGGTGGGCTGTCTCTTTAAGGGCGAAATAGCCGTCGGCACAGATGAGCTTATCCCGTTTATAAATCAGAGTATGAATTCCGACACTCTCGGCAAGGTCCTTGACACCTTAAAGCTTTTGCAGCTTGCGGTGCCGAAGCTTGAAGGCTTCCTCGAGACCGAGCTTCCCGACGGCAGCGGCAGAACCTACAAGGACCGCATTTTTACCGAGTGCCTTGTTTCCGGCTTCGGCTACACGCCGAGTCTTTGGGCGTTTGTACCCGATGAATACTATAATGACGCAAAAGCCGTAATGCGGGCGTATATGGAGAAAAATCAGCAGCAAAAGGGCGTTTCGGCTTCCGTGATAGCTGCCAACTGGGCGACCTTTGAGAGAAAAATCGACGAGATACACAATATACAGGCGAATATTTCTTCGATTTTACAGAGAGCCAAGGCAAGCGGCACCTCTGTTTGCATATTCTCAAACTACAATCTTTATATAGCGCCGTTTACGCCTACCGCCGATTACACGAGCGACGGAGTTATAGAGACAAACCGTACAAGCGGCGGTGCCACCTGCGCCCGTCTTAAAACGACTCTCGGCGACGATTACGTTCAGGCGAGGGACGACGGGCACAACCGTCTTTCCGAGGACGGCATTATCGACGCTTCCTCGTGTATGCTTCCCGAAAACACCTGGTTTATAAAGAATTACGGGCATTCGATGTTTGATTACCGCAAAAACGGCTGTGACCTTTATGTGCGGGCAATGACGGCGAAAACGCAGCCGACCGTTGACACTTGGGCGGAGTATCCGCAGTTTCTCGTTTATAATGCGGGAACTCACTACGTGGCTCCGCTTACGGCAAAGTTCGGCGACGTGGACCTTGACGGCAGCATAACGCCCGTTGACTCAAGGCTTGCTTTGAGATACGTAAACGGTATGGAGGAGCTGTCCCCTACGGCTAAATATGTTGCGGATGCAAACCGCAGCGGCGATATTTCAACCTTTGACGCGGAGTACATCTTAAAGATGTACGCGGGTCTTGTATAATTTCATTTCCGAAAGGAGCTGTAATTTTTACGGCTCCTTTTTGATTTGCACAGTTGTTACTCGCAAAAAACGGCGTAAAACTTGCATATTTTCCCCTAAAATGCTCAAAATTATATTTTGTGCTTAATTTATTTCGCCGAAATACAAAAAATTCGCAAAAACTATGGAAATGCCGTATTTTTTCTGCTATAATATCAAGCGGTTTATAATGCCCATAGCTTTAAAGCGAGGGCAGCCATTAACACTGTAATTTATAATTGGAGGTATTCTCAATGGCAAAAAAGTATTGCTACCTTTTTTCAGAGGGTAATGCTAACATGCGTGAGCTCCTCGGCGGTAAAGGCGCAAACCTTGCCGAAATGACCAACATCGGTCTTCCGGTACCGCAGGGCTTCACTATCACAACAGAAGCTTGTACTCAGTATTATGAGGACGGCCGCGAGATCAATCCCGAGATCATGGCTGAAATAAACGAGTACATCGTAAAGATGGAAGGCATCACCGGTAAAAAGTTCGGCGATAAGAAAAATCCGCTTCTCGTATCGGTTCGTTCCGGTGCGCGCGCTTCAATGCCCGGTATGATGGACACAATCCTTAACCTCGGCCTTAATGAGGAGGTTGTTAACACAATTTCCGAAATGTCAGGCAATCCGAGATGGGCTTGGGACTGCTACAGAAGATTTATTCAGATGTATTCCGACGTTGTTATGGAAGTCGGCAAGAAATATTTTGAGCAGCTTATAGACGCTATGAAAAAGGAAAAGGGCGTAACTCAGGACGTAGAGCTTGACGCCGACGACCTTAAAAAGCTCGCTATGCAGTTCAAGGATGAGTATAAGGCTAAAATAGGCGAGGATTTCCCGAGCGATCCCAAGGATCAGCTCATGGGCGCTATCAAGGCTGTTTTCCGTTCATGGGACAACCCCCGTGCAAACGTTTATCGCCGTGATAACGACATCCCGTATTCATGGGGTACCGCAGTTAACGTACAGTCAATGGCATTCGGCAACATGGGCGATGATTGCGGCACAGGCGTTGCATTCACACGTGACCCGGCTACCGGCGCTAAGGGCCTCTTCGGTGAGTTCCTTACAAACGCTCAGGGCGAGGACGTTGTTGCAGGCGTTCGTACTCCCATGCACATCACAGAGATGGAGCAGAAGTTCCCCGAGGCATTTGCAGAGTTCAAAAATGTTTGCAAGACCCTTGAGGATCATTACAGAGATATGCAGGATATGGAGTTCACCGTTGAGCACGGCAAGCTTTATATGCTTCAGACCAGAAACGGTAAGAGAACAGCTCAGGCAGCTCTTCAGATTGCTTGCGACCTCGTTGACGAGGGTATGAGAACCGAGGAAGAAGCGGTAGCTATGATTGACCCGCGTAACCTTGATACTCTTCTTCACCCGCAGTTTGACGCAGCAGCTCTTAAAGCAGCTACTCCGCTCGGCAAGGGCCTCGGTGCTTCTCCCGGTGCTGCTTGCGGTAAGATAGTATTCACCGCAGAGGATGCAGAGGAGTGGAACGAGAGAGGCGAAAAGGTTGTTCTTGTTCGTCTTGAGACCTCTCCCGAGGACATCACCGGTATGAAGGCTTCTCAGGGTATTCTCACCGTTCGCGGCGGTATGACTTCACACGCTGCCGTTGTTGCACGCGGTATGGGTACTTGCTGCGTATCGGGCTGCACAGCTATCGATATGGACGAAGAAAATAAGAAGTTCACTCTCGCAGGCAAGGAATTCCACGAGGGCGACTACATTTCAATAGACGGTTCTACCGGCAACATCTATGAGGGCATTATCCCGACTGTTGACGCTACCATAGCAGGTACATTCGGCAGAATAATGGGCTGGGCTGATAAGTACAGAACCCTCAAGGTTCGTACCAATGCTGATACTCCGGCTGACGCTAAGAAGGCAAGAGAACTCGGCGCTGAGGGCATCGGCCTTTGCCGTACAGAGCATATGTTCTTTGAAGAGGACAGAATTGCCGCATTCAGAGAGATGATTTGCTCCGACACCGTTGAAGAGAGAGAAGCTGCTCTTGATAAGATTCTTCCTTATCAGCAGAGCGACTTTGAAAAGCTCTATGAAGCACTTGAGGGCTGCCCGGTAACAATCCGTTTCCTCGATCCGCCTCTTCACGAGTTCGTTCCCACCGAAGAAGCTGACATCAAGAAGCTTGCAGACGCTCAGGGCAAGACCGTTGAGCAGATTAAGGCTATCATCGCTTCTCTTCACGAGTTTAACCCGATGATGGGTCACCGCGGACTTCGTCTTGCAGTAACCTATCCGGAAATCGCAAAGATGCAGACTAAGGCTGTTATCCGCGCCGCTATCAACGTTCAGAAGGCTCATCCGGACTGGACTGTTGCTCCCGAAATTATGATTCCGCTTTCATGCGACGCTAAAGAGCTTAAATATGTTAAGGACATCGTTGTTGAGACTGCAGATGCAGAAATTGCAGCTGCCGGCTCCGATATGAAGTATGAAGTAGGTACCATGATAGAGATTCCGCGTGCGGCTCTTACTGCAGGCGACATCGCTAAGGAAGCTGAGTTCTTCTGCTTCGGTACCAACGACCTTACTCAGATGACTTACGGCTTCAGCCGTGACGATGCAGGTAAGTTCCTCGGTGCTTACTATGACAAGAAGATATTCGAGAGCGATCCGTTTGCTAAGCTTGACCAGGTCGGCGTAGGCCAGCTCATGGAAATGGCTGTTAAGAACGGTAAAGCTACCCGTCCGTCACTTCACTGCGGTATCTGCGGTGAGCACGGCGGCGACCCGTCTTCCGTTGAGTTCTGCCACAAGATCGGCCTCGACTATGTATCTTGCTCACCGTTCCGTGTTCCGATCGCTCGTCTTGCTGCTGCTCAGGCTGCAATCGCAGAGAAGAACAAATAATCAGAGCTTGATTTTGGGCAACCCCAATTTTTAAACCATAACAGGAAAAAGACCTTGCAGAGTAAAATCCGCAGGGTCTTTTTTGCGCATTGTCGGAGCGCCTTAAAGATAAAAAATCAATGTGTGGATTGACGGCTTCGCTTACTTTGATGAGAAAAAAGTCTCCGTCGGCTGAATTTTGTCGCCGAAATGCGCCTTTTGATTGACAATCCGACGTAAACATTTTAAAATATCAAGAAGAGATTTTAAAAGGACGCGAAATATGAAGAAAAAAGTCAGATTGAAAAAGACGGTAAAAAGAAAATTTTTGCTGTTTGTAATTTTGGCCGTTATAATGACGGGGCTTATAGTCGGTGAGCTTACGATAGGGCAAAGAGAGGTAAAGGACCCTGCCGTCGAGAGGCTCGAAGCAAAAATCAGCGAAACAACCACACAGGAAGAACCGCAGGAGGAGACGACCGAAGAAGAGACTACCGCGGAAACGACAGCCCCTGAACCCGTTCCGGAGACGACCGCATCGGCACCGCCCGTTACGGCTTCGGCAGCCGATTTTAACAATCCTCAAACCGTAGACCCGAGCTCGGGCAATTGGGAGCTCACGCTTGTTAACGCAGGGCATAAGCTGCCCGACGGATATGTGCCGTCGCTTGCAAACGCGATAAGCGGAAGCAGCGTGCAGCTTGATTCGAGAGTTGTTAAAGCGTATCAAGAGATGTACGACGCCGCAAAGAAGGACGGCTGTGTTTTAACTCCGTATGCAGGGTATTGCTCGGTTTCACGTCAAAACGATAATTACAACCGAAAGGTGAGTTATTATAAAAATCAGGGCTTGTCCGATGACGACGCCGCCGCAAAGGCGCGCACGTTTATTTTGCCGGGCGGATATTCCGAGCAAAATCTCGGTCTGTCAATGGATATTGTGAGTGCAAGCTCCGATTTTGCCTCTACAAAGGAGTTTTCGTGGCTTGTAAAAAATGCGCAGGATTACGGCTTTATTTTGCGCTATCCCGAAAATAAAACTGACAAAACGGGTATGAATTATCAGCCGTGGCATTGGCGTTATGTCGGCAAAGAGGCTGCAAAGGCGATGAATAAGAGCGGCCTGTGCCTTGAGGAGTATCTCAAAGCGGCATAAATCAAGACGAAGCTCAAAAAAGGGGAATTATATAATGCTTAACACAAGAGCCGGCGGAGTTTTAATGCATATCACGTCGCTCCCGTCAAAATACGGAATCGGCGTAATGGGCGAAGAGACAAAACGGTTTATACGCCGTATCAAGGATATGGGGTTTTCATATTGGCAGGTGCTGCCGCTTTGTCCTACGGATTTTTACGGCTCACCTTATGCGTCTCCGGCGGCATTTGCGTTGTCACCGCTTCTGATTGACCCGGACACGCTCAAAAATGACGGTTTTGTGTCGGAAGACGACCTTGCAAGAAGCGTATATTACGGCTCGCCTTACACGGCGGACTACGAATTTGCCGCAAAAAGCCGCAGGGAGCTTTTAAAAATCGCGTATCAAAACAAGAAAAACGAAGTATCTGCGGAGACTGAAAAATTCTGCGAGGAGAACCCGTGGTGCGAAGCATATTCGCTGTTTTGCGCCGCAAAGGAAAAATTCGGCGGCAAGCCGTGGTATGAGTGGGATGAAAAATTCGCGCGGTACGAAAATGCGCTTAAAAACAGAGACGAGTTGAAAGACGAAGCCGATTTTTATAAATTCGAGCAGTATATTGCCTTTTCTCAATGGCACCGCATAAAGCAGTTTGCCAACGAAAACGGCGTAAAAATACTCGGCGATATGCCGATATACGTCTCAACCGACAGTGCCGATGTTTGGAGCAATACGGAGCTTTTTGAGATAGACGAGCGTAGCTTTGTGCGCCGCAGAGTTTCGGGAGTTCCGCCCGATTACTTCTCAAAGGACGGTCAGCTTTGGGGCAACCCGCTTTATAATTGGGAAGTGCTTGAAAAAACGGGATATGCCTGGTGGCTCAGCCGCATAAAGGACGCTTTTCGGCTTTATGATACGGTCAGAATTGACCATTTTCGCGCATTTGCGTCATATTGGGCGGTTCCTGCGGACGAAAAAACGGCGAAAAACGGCGAATGGGTCAAGGGGCCCGGAATGAAATTTTTTGACGCCGTAAAGGAAGAAATGGGAGACGTTCCTATTATTGCAGAGGATCTCGGCGTGTTCGGCGAGGACGTCACACAGCTGCTTGATAAAACTCGGTTCCCCGGTATGCGTGTAATACAGTTCGGCTTTGACCCGTGCGGAAACAGCACACATCTGCCGCATAACTATCCGCTGAATACCGTAGCATATGTCGGCACGCACGACAATACAACGCTGCTTGCGTGGCTTTGGGAGGCAACGCCCGAAGAGCGAGCCTTTGCGCTTGATTACTGCGGATTTACGGGCGATAATTGGGGCGACGGCGGATATTACAGCCCGTCCTGCCGCAAGATTATCGAAACCGTGTGGCGCTCTTCGGCAAAGCTTGCCGTCATTTCTTATCAGGATATGTGCGGCTTCGGCTCGGACGCGCGTATGAATGTTCCCGGCAGAGCGTTCGGCAACTGGCAGTTCAGAACCACCGAGGAAACAATAGACGGTATAGACAAAAATTATTTCAGACACATTAACGACCTTTTCAGACGTACCGGCGGCGAATAAAAACGAAAAGCTCCCCCAAGGGGAGCTTTTTTAATGGGTTTTATTTACAAGGCAAAGCACTCTGATAGTAATAGGCTCCCTTCAAAGGGAGATGCCACCGCCGGTGACTGAGGGATTTAATAGGCTCCCTTGAAAAGGGAGCTGGACGCGAGTTCACGAGCGGACTGAGGGATTAAATAATCACGCACAATCTATTTAAATTCCATATAACTCCGCAAAATCCCTCCGGCTTGCCTTGGCGAGGCCCACCTCCCTTTACAAGGGAGGCAATGGCGAAGATGACTGAGGGATTAAAAGGTATTGCGCTTTTTATTCAAATTCCATATGCTCCCAAGAAATCCCTCCGGCTTGCCTTGACGAGGCTCACCTTCCTCTGCAAGAGAGGAGAGGTTGAGCGAAGAGAGAAAAGTGAACAGCGAATAATGAAGTGAGCGGATTGAGGGTAGACGAAAGAGAAGCGAGACGAGAGTAAAATGTGAAAAGTAAAGAAACGGCAAGTATCCTTTGATACTTGCCGTTTTTGGAGCAGGTGAGGGGAATCGAACCCCCGTATTCAGCTTGGGAAGCTGATGTTCTGCCATTAAACTACACCTGCTTACGTGCTACGCTGAATATTTTATCATTATTTTTACAATAAATCAATAGTAATATGATACGCGGCACAGCTTAGCGGGGTAGGTCGCGCTGTCGCTTCTTATTACAGCTTTTCCACGGAGAGCCTCAGCCTTTTCAAATCGTTTTCGTCGGGATGAGACAGAGCACGGTCAAAGTTTTCAATCAGCATATCGAGATTCGGCGCGGGATTCGGCAGGCTTTTCATTTTGATATAGCGCTCCCTGACCGTTTGCGGCATTTTTCCCTGACACATATACTCACCGACTGTGATGTTGCTGCCGCTAATGCTCTTTTTTGTATTTGCGAGGATTTTTTTGAAGTACTCCTCGTCTCCGCCGAAGCCCGCCGTTCCGAAAAGAAAAATCCTTTTATTTTTCAGCGTTTCGAGCAAATCCAAGGTCGCCTTGTCGGCGGTTCCCTTATCCGTCCAAAAGCCTATAAATAAAATGTCGGATTGTGTATCGGCGTTTTCGCTCACTCCGAAATAATTACAGTTTTCCTCCGGCAGCGCGTCGCGAATGGTGTCGGCGAGCAGCCTCGTGTTGCCTGTCGGGCTGCTGAAAATAATTGAATAGCTTTTATCTGTCATGATGAACCTCTTTGCTTGTGCGGCATATCACATATGCGGCGAAATTTTGTTATAAATTATTATATAATTACGACGGCAAACAGTCAACAGCCGCAAGTGCCGAAAGCTTATACAAAAAGTAAGTTTTTCTGTAATCGGCAATAAAAAGGCTTTCGTCTCACCTGAAACGAAAGCCTTGATTTTATGTGTTTATGCTTGACGTTACGGCTTTGAGCCGCGCTTCAACAGCCTTTTCAGTCCTTGAGCTCGTCAACATACTCGGTATGCTCACGCAGATACTTTTTATCCTCGGGTTTAAGGTCAAGGCCTATGGTTCCGCCCGGATTCATAAGGTAATCGGGGTCAAAATAGTTTTTAAGCGTGCGGATTATGCCGTATTCCTTTTCGCCGAGGTAGCCCTCAAGCCACGGGGCAAACATCTTTCCGATACCGTGGTGGTGGCTGATGGCAGCACCGCTCTTCTGTATGGCGTCGAGAATTGTTGCGTGATAAGCACGGAACTCCTCTTCGTCCTGCATTTTAGTCATAAAGATGAAGTAGAGGTTGGCGCCCTGCGGATAGCAATGCGACATATGAGTTGTAACGATTGTGTTCGGAAGCTTATGGCAAACCTCACGAACCTCACGGTGAACACGAGCCATATTTGACCAGTTGACCGTGCACTCAAGCGTATCAATCATAAAGCCGAAATCCATGAGTGTATCGCGAAGATACGGGTCGTTGAAGCGGCCCTTTTCCCAGCCCTTGCATACGTAGCCGGTCATCGGGATACCGCCGTGCTTAACGGCAATTTTCATTATGTTATGCGCAACGTTTCTTGAGAAGCCCTTTTCGCCGTCTGTAAATCCGAGGAAGAGACAGCGCTCAAAGTCCTTGTAGCCCAATTTATCAAGAAGAGGCTCAAGCGGCGTTTCGTCAACGTTGTAAAGATGGAGCATTAATGAAGTCTCCTCCGGGTCTGAAAGACGGAAAACAGAGGAGAAGCCGCACTCACACTGCATCATTTCACGAGCGGCGCGCATAGCTGTCGGCCAGTCCTTGAACATATAAGAAAAGCGTTTTCTGTTTTCGGGCATCCAGCGGAAAAACTTGAGCGTGACCTCGGTAAGAACGCCGAAGGTGCCCTCGCCGCCCATCATGACCTGATTGAGATTCGGTCCCGTTGCCTCTCTCGGATAGTGACTTGTCTCGATTTTACCTATCGGTGTGGCGTATTTCTGCGAAACAACTATATCGGCTATGGTGCCGTAATAGGTGCTGTTCTGACCGGCACCGCGTGTGACGGTCCAACCGCCGACGGAGGAATATTCAAACGACTGCGGGAAGTGACCGCAGGTGTACGGACGTTTTGCGCCGAAAAGGCTCTGAGCGTTTTGAAGCGTTTGCTCGAGCTTTGGTCCGGACATACCTGCCTGAACTGTAATGGTCTGATCGGTCTCATTGAATTTAATGACCTTGTTGAAGTTGCGGCGCATATCAAGAGAAACGCCGCCGTTAATGGGCTCAACGCCTCTTGTAACCGACGAGCCGCCGCCGTAAACATAGAGCGGTATTTTATTCTTTGTGACGTAGGCTACGATTTTCTCAATCTGCTCGCTTGTCTCCGGAAAAACAACGAGGTCGGGAAGAGAGTCAAAACGACGGTGACGCATTCTGAGAAGATCGTACATTGTCTGTCCGTAGGAAACGGCGAGACGGTCGTAGTCGCTCTGTGAGACGTTCTTTTCGCCGACTATTGCGGCAATGGCCTTTACGTGCTTTTTGTCAATCTTCGGAGCGTGCTCTTCGCCGAGATTTACGGGGTCAAGACCCAAATCGTCATTATACTGCATAAACTCCTCGTCCTTGAGATTGCAGCGTTTTTTAACATATTTGTAAAGGCTCTCCTTCGGATATTTGAAGAAGTCGGGGTCGCCCCAGCGGAAAATTGAACGATAGCTGTTCTCAGGTGCTCTCTGAAGCATCCATTTAGGCTCAAAGCCCTTATACGGTTTTGTACTCATTATCAGTGTCCTCCTGTTTGAAAATGATGTAGGTATTTTTCTATTGGCTTTAATCTTGAGGCAAGGTGAGAATACGCCTTGCCGTAAATTTTCATATAGGTTCGGTGGTTTTCCTCGTTCGGAATAAATACGTCTTTTTTATGTACCATATGCTCTATGGCGTCCTCATAGCTGCCGTAAACGCCCTGTGAAATAAACGCGACCATGGCACAGCCGACTGCGCTCGCCTCGTGAGTCTGAATACGGTGTACGGGCAAGCCGAACACATCTGCGGCAATTTGACATACGACAGGGCTGCTGGAGCCGCCTCCGCCGGCATAAAGCTCATCTACCGTGACGCTTGAGCGTTTTTGCATTTTAACGAGCCCGTGGTACAGCTCTAAGCAGATGCCCTCTATTATGGCGCGATACAAATGATAACGCGTATGGAAATCCGAAAAGCCTATAATTGCGCCGCTCGCGTTCGGGTTCGTGATGCCCGGAGTCCAAAACGGCTGTAAAATAAGTCCGCCGGAGCCGGCCTCAATATCCTTGATTTTATCGTCAAGATAACGCTCTATGCAAACGCCCTCCTCGGCGGCGTCAACCTTATCCTTCGCGGCAAACTGCTCTATAAACCACGAAATCATCCAAAATCCGCGATAGACCTCGAATTCGGGATTGAACATATCGTTCGGAACAGCCGGATAAGCCGGCATATAAGGCTGCGGTTCAAAATATTTTTTAACCGCCATCTGTAAGGTTGAGGTCGTGCCGAAAGAAATTGCCGCTCGGTTTGATTTTACAACGGACATACCGATGGTTTCACAGCCCTTGTCGGAGCCGGTTGCTATAAGCGGAAGTCCCATTGGGATGCCCGTTTTTTCGGACGCATCTTTTGTGATTTTACCTATAACCTCGCCCGACGGAACAAGCTCACAGAGCTTTTCGGACGGAACATTGCACACGCAGCGCGTGAGAGCACCGGGTTTCATCCAACGGCGGTTTTTGTAATCAAACGGTACGTGACCTATCATATTTGCCACGGAATCCTTAAGCTCGCCCGTCAAAAGATAGTTGAGATATGACGGCAGCATAACGTATTTGTCTGTTTTGGCCCATATTTCGGGCTCATTTTGCATAATCCAGTTGCCGGTAGAGGCTCGGTAAATCATATCTACCGATTCTCCCATTCCCACAAGCGAAAACAATGCGCGTTTTGCTGCCGGAATCCGCCCGTCCTCGTCGGCCTCACGCTCGTCGAGCCATAATATTATGTCGCGAAGCGGACGTTTGTCTTTGTCAAGGCAAAGCACCGTGTCACGTATGCAGGTAAGGCATACGGCTGTTATGCGGTCAAGCTTATCGGCATTTCTCTCGATAACCTTTTTTGACATTTCGGCTATAATGTTAAAATAAAAATCCGGGGTCTGTTCTGCCCATCCGGGCTGTTTTGATAAATAAGGAACCTTGTATTTTTGCTGCTCCTTATCCTCAAAGTCTCCACTCTCATTGACAAGCAAGCATCTTGCACTCTGCGTGCCGACGTCAAAGGTCAGCACAAGTGACTGTTCCATTAAAGATTTTCCCCTCTTTCTTTTTTAAGGTTGCTTCTTCTCGTCCTTCAGGATATTGCTTGTTGCAATCAAATCCACGCCGAGATTGAGAATATTCGGTACAACGACTTCCTCTCGTCCGAGTCGTTTTGAAACGGTGATACGGTTTACCTCGTGCATCAGGTCGAAAATTCTGTTTTTGGGAATCGGCCCCGATACGCGAACGGGCAGAACCGGTACCGAAGGGAAGGCGGTGCGCACCGTTGTGCAAACGGTACGACGCGGGTCGGTCATTTCGCTTACGGCGAATTCTTTGCCCCTTTTGCAGGTGTTGCCGGTCACAACAAGCTCGTCGCCGTCTGATGTAATCGTCATTCTGCACGAACGGGGACAAACGATGCAAACCAATTCTTTTGTCATTTTACACCGTCTCCTTTACCGAGTCTTTCCAGCCGAAGCTCCACTCGGCTGTTTTCGTTTAATTCGCATGCGCTGAAATCAATCGTGAGATTTTCCATTTCGGGCGGACGCATAAATGCGTAACGCTTTTTAAGTATTTCCTTGCCGTCCGCGTAAATATGAAGCACACAGTTGTTTTCCTCCTCGCGGACGCGGAAATACAGGTCTGTTTTACTGTTATCCTCGTTGAGATTGAGCCTTTGCGGCACTGCGTACAATAAACCGTCGCCCGGGGTTATCTCAATAAGCCGTCTTTCTCTGCCCGAATAAGCAGCGGCTGATTTTCCCGCCTGCTCGGCGTTCTGCGAAACAAAGTCAACCAAATCGTTGACGTGCAAAGCGTTGCCGCAGCTGAATACGCCGTCGGCACTCGTCATACACTGACCGTCGCATACGGGACCCTTTGTGCGTTGGTCAAGCTTTACTCCGACGGACTCGGCGAGCTCGTTTTCCGGAATCAATCCGACCGAGAGAATCAGCGTGTCACATTCGACGCGGCTCTGTGTGCCGGGTATCGGAGCCATATTTTCGTCAACCTTTGAAATCTCAACCGCTTCGAGCCTGTCAACTCCGAACACGCGAGTGACGGTGTGCGACAGGTGCAGCGGAATATCATAATCGTGCAGGCATTGATGCAGGTTTCTCGTAAGTCCCGACGGCGTAGGCTTTGCCTCATAAACGCCGAGAACCTTTGCGCCCTCAAGCGTAAGCCGGCGTGCCATGATAAGTCCTATATCTCCCGAGCCGAGAATTACGCATTTTTTGGCGGGCATAAGCCCGAGCAGATTTGTAAAATGCTGTGCGGTTCCGGCCGTGAAAACGCCTGCAGGACGCGTGCCGTGAATAAATACCTGCTTGGCGGTACGCTCGCGGCAGCCCGTAGCCAGCACAAGCGCTTTTGCCGTGAATATCGAAACGCCGCTTCTGCCGACGGTATGCACCGAAAAGCTTCCGTCGCCGTTTTTGTCTATTTTCGTGACAAACGTAAGGGTGCTGTATTCGATATTGCGTTTGTACAGCTCATCCTCAAACCGCTCGGCGTATTCAGGACCTGAGAGCTGCTCGCCGAAGTGATGAAGACCGAAACCGTCGTGAATGCACTGCTTGAGTATTCCTCCGAGCCTTGCCTCTCTTTCAAGAAGGAGAACCTTGGCACCGTTATCGTGAGCGCTTATCGCCGCCGCAAGACCGGCAGGACCGCCGCCGACAACGAGTACGTCATAGTTACCTGTCGTCATCACTCTTCGCCTCCTTCGGTTACCTTTGTTTCGCCGTATGTTATCACCGCTTCCGCCGAGGATTTTTTAACCTCATACAGCGGAACGCCGAGAAATTCGGCAATTATTTTGGTGACAAGCGGCGAACAGAAGCCGCCCTGACAACGTCCCATTCCCGGTCTTATGCGCTTTTTGATACCGTCAACCGTCGGAACGCATATCGGGGATTTCAAAGCGTCGAGAATTTCGCCCTTGCTGATTTGCTCGCAGCGGCAAATAATCTCGCCGTAGTCGGGATTTTCGGCTATCATTTTTTCTCTTGTATCGTCGTCCATTTCGCGAAGCACGGGAACGCCCTTGCGAATAGGATTATAATTGTTGTTTTTTTCAACCGTCTCGGTCTTGCCGAGCATATTGACCGCAAGCTCCGCCATATCGACGGCAACCGCGGGAGCAGTTGTAAGTCCGGGGGATTGAATACCGGCTACGTGAATCAAGTTCCTTGTTCTTCTGCCGGGTTCAAGTATAAAATCCTCCTCAAAGGTAGGAGCGCGAACGCCCGTGAAATAAGTGATTATATCACGTTTTGACAGCGCCGGCATTGTTTGAGTCTGCTTGTCGAAGACGGTTTTAATGCTCTCGGCACGTGTTTCCGTGTTTTCCTTTTCAACCGTTTCTACGGCGTCGGGTCCTACGAGAAGATTATCGTGGACGGTGTGCAATATGCCGCCGCCCTTTGAATGGGTTTTACCGTGAACGCTTATGTCCTTTACGGAGGCTACCGAGTGCATATATGCGCCTGCTTTTTGGTCAAGAATCGAGTTGGTTCCTCGACGCGGATGAATCGAGAAAAATCTGTCATCCGCCATGGCGGCAATATCCTCGGCAAAAACGCCTGCGGCGTTGATAACGATTTTCGGATGAATAACGCCTCTGTTGGTGGTAACGCTTATGATGTTATGCTCCGACACCGCCATGGAGAGCACGGCGGTGTTAAGACTTACCTGCGCGCCGTTTTGAACGGCGTTTTCGGCATAGGCTATGGTGAGTCCGTACGGGCAAACACAGCCTGCGCTCGGATTATACATTGCGAATTTTGTTTCCGGTGTGAGGTTCGGCTCGCGGCGCATAAGCTCCTTGCCCGAGATTATCTCGGTGTCCTCTATGCCGTCGTGATGCTTCCGCCAAAAAGCATACAGACCGATAAGCGGCTTCAGCGCGGCGTTGCGGAAAAGCACATATTGACCTACCTGCTTAAACGGAACGTCAAGCTCGCGGCAAACGTCTGCATACATATGGTTTGCGCGGCGAATGTACTTGTGTTTGAGTGAGCCTTTGCCGAGGTCGATTCCGGGGTGCACCTCGCCGTCGTTGCGTCCCGACGCCTGAAGCGCAAGGTCCGCCTCCTTGTCTACAAGTAAAACGTCAAGCTTCCACTTGGTCAGCTCTCTTGCTATCGAAGCACCTGAAATGCCGCCGCCGATAACAAGCACGTCGGGTGTTCTGCCATCGAGGAAATCATCCTTGAGAGACGGCAGACGCGTCGGAGCGGGCTGCTCGCCCGTGTAAACAATATCGTTGACAATATGCGTTGTGCTGAATTTTTTTGCCGCCGCTTGGCAAGCCGCGACGATTTCGCCCCAATCGGAGCTTTTGCCTCGAACAAAAATCGAGCCGTTCTCCTTTGAAGCACTGAATTTTCCGCCGAAAGTCTTTTTCAATTTTTTGTTAATTGATGATATGTTCATAACTTCAAGCCTCTTTTAATCAGCCTTGCAGTCGGTCACACGCCCGACTGTGCATAAAAAATATGTCGGTTAACTGACCGACTCATAAGCAAAGTATAATTCCGAAAAAAGCGTTTGTCAATACTTTTAACTAAAAAAATCACTCTTACGTATTTTTTTTGTGAATATTGTTTTGTAGACATTGCCGATTGTTCGTGTTATACTTTAAGAAATTTTGCAGGAGGGTATTATGGCAGCTCAAAGACCCGAAAATATAAACGAAATCATACTTGATACTGCTGAGGAGCTTTTAAAGGTAAATTCCTTTTCGGAGGTGACTCTCGCGAAAATAGCCGAAAAGGCGAATATTTCGAAGGGCACGCTGTATTACTATTATAAAAGCAAAAACGAAATACTTTTTGCCGTTACCGACCGCTATCTTTCGCGCCAATGGGACGAGCTGATACAATGGACGGAAAACAAGGAAAAGGATACCTCGCCGCACCGTCTTGTAAATTATGTAATCGAGAGAAATATAGCCTATGCCGGGCTCAGGCTTCACCTCTTTGACGCGGCATTGCTCGGCGACGAGGAAATCAGAGCTAAGCTGATTCATCGCTATGATGAATTCCAAAAACTCATTTCGGCAAAAATCGCCGAGAGAACAGACGTTGTTTCGGCCGACTATTTCACTTGGCTTATTTTGATGGTTTCCGATGGTATTATTATTCAAAACAGCCTTAAAAACGAGTCCTTCGATACTCGGAAATTTCTTGAGAACAGCACCGAATACATTAAAAAAATCGAGAATATGCATAAGTCGCAATAAACGAAAGCCTCCGTCTTAATAACGGAGGCTTTTTACTGCCGTAAAAGCAGAAAAGGGAAACGAAAAAAATTATACTTTGTGTTTTTTCTTTTTGCGCAGGCCCGCCGTGACGCCTGTTACGCCGCCGCTGACAAGCAGCAGGGAAATCCATAAAGCGAGGTCGCTTGCATTGCCGGTTCGGGGAGACTTCGGATTGCCCGGCAGCTTAGCCGTTACGGTGTCAGCTTTTTTAATTTCGTTTATACCGTCTTTGTCGCTGTAATACTTATCACAGCCGCCGCAGTACCAATACTCGATATTGCCCTCGGCAGTCTTAGTTGCCGCCTTTGCATCGATGTGCTTTAAGTCGGTGTGATTGTTTGAATCAGGCTTTCCGTAAGCCTTGCCGCAGTATTCGCATACCGCTTTTTCGGCGCAGGTTGCATTTCCGCCCGAGCAAGCCATTGTTTCAACACCCTTGCAGCCGTCCACGGTGCATTTACGGCTATGCGTGCCGTCGCCGTTTGATGTCCATTCACCGAAGGTGTGCCCGTCGTTTATCGTCACGGTCATCTCGGCGGTGTTGCCTGCCTTATCGGTGACAATGATTTTCTGTTCGCCGTCCGCAGGAGAGAGAGTAAAGCCGCTGTTTTCATCAAGCGTGACCTTTGTGCCGTTTACGGTAACTGTATCTATATACTTCTCGTCAATTGTAACTGTCTGTGCCTCGCAGTAGGTCTTGCCGTTTTCAATGCCGCCGATTACAGGCCGGATATTATCGAGCGTTATGCGGTCGGAGCGAAGATATGTGATGTTCAGGCTCTCATCAACGAGCATTGCATAAACAATATATTCTCCGTTAGGCTCTATTAAAAACGGCTCATCATACGCACGGTACACAAGAGAGCCGAGCTCCGTCTCAGAGAGGTCCCGATTTGTTACCAGATAAGAGACAAACACGGTTCCGCTGTTATCGGAAGCGTTTATCGTTACCTCCTGCGTGTCCTTAAAGAACAGACCGAAGGTCAGCTTGTTTAAGAATTCGCGCCATTTATTTGTGCCTATGATAATTTCGCCCGTGGGTTTTTCAATGTCTTTCCATCTCGCTTTGAGCGTTATATTTTCGGCAGGCATGGTCGTGGGAATTTCTATATCCCAACCGATAAAGGTGTATCCCTCTCTTGTCGGGTCGGCAGGTGCGGTAATTGCCGTGCCGTAGTCCTGCGTGATCGGAGCGATTTCGCTGCCGCCTGCGGTGTCAAAGGTAATTGTATATTTATTCGTGTTCCAAACGGGATAGAGCGTTAAAGCCTCGTTTTTGGTATAAACATCTCCAAAGCTGTACACCTTTTCGCCGCCGTCCACGGTCGCCCAGCCTACTTGCGTGTGCCCCGTGCGAGTGAACAAAGCGCCTCGCAGCGTGAGAGCATCGTTATAGAACTTAATATCTGTGACCGCATTGCCGTCTCCATTTTCTCCGGGCTGATAGGTCACATCCCAAGCGCCCGTGATACGCACATAGGTCTTGTCGGAAAGCTGCCGGAAGATAGCGTTGAACCGCTCTCTGAGTGCGTTGTACAGCGCGGCAAACTCTTCATTTGTCAGCGTGTTGTCATCCGCCAGATAGCGCTGATACAGTTCTTGCATTTCAGCGGAAAGCTGCGGAATAACAGCTTCTGCGGCATCCTGCGCCGAAGAGCCCGTGAACAGCCGCACACCGTCGCCCATTTGCAGATAGCCTAAATCTTGATCCCGCAGCGTAATGGCCTGCGGATCGCCCGTTACGGTAAGCGAGCCGCTGTCTACGGTAAGATAGTACGCCGTGAGCCCGTCCGTCATGGTGACGCTGCCACCGCCATACTGGGTGTATTGGCTGAGCGTCAGTGCGCCGTTCAGCGTCAGCGAGCCGTTGCCGAGAATGGAAAGGGTGTTCATGCTCTTGCTAATTCCGTTCAGACTTTCGATGGTATTCTTTCCGTCCGCCGTGATAAAGAGCGGGTTGCTCTTTCCGATATACTTTTCGCTCAAGCGCACAGAGGTCAGGTCGGCATTCTTGAGCTTCAGATTCGGGAAAACACAACCGTATCTTTCAAGCCTGCCGGTCGAATAAATTTCCAAAATATCCTTGCCTGTCAGATTCACTGAATCCCTAAGTGTACTAAAGTTCTTGCCCTTAGGCAGAACAAAGGAGGCAGTCCCGTCGCCGAAAATATCGGTATAATTGTCCGGTGTGACCTCGACCTCGCCGTCGCCGCGATCCAAAAACAGACCGAAGCCGCCCCATAAAGCGGTAAGTGCCGAAACATCTGCGGGAACGGTATCGCCGGGCTTGTAGAAGTTTGAATTTTCGTCTACCCACCACAGTTGTGCATCTGCCGAAATGCTGTCCGGGCGGGGCAGACCCTCGGCAGCGGGCGCTTTGAAGCTCTCGCCCTTTTTCACGATGATATTGATCCAGTTCTGCTGCTCGCCGGGCATATAACCGGCCATGATCAACGCAACCGCCTTCAGGCTGTCGGCGGCAAGATCTGTCGGCAGTTCAAGGACGGGGCGGAAACCAATGTCCCGCTCCGGAAGGGTTGGCCTTGCCCAAAATGTAGCCTGTGCAGCGAAGTGTCCACCACGAGATAGATACATTCCCTCGACATTCCCAGTACCTATATCCTGGCCGAAAGAGCGCATTTTATACCAGTTTTTGATATAATCGGCTGACTTCTGATAGATCGTATCCCATTCATTGTCAATTGGTGCAAGACCAGAGCCTTCTCCTTCATTACGGTGATGGTCTCCAACAGATGGGGCGCGGAGCGTATAGTTCACGTTACTCGCTGTATAGGTCTGGCCATAAATCAGGTTCATTTCTGCCAACGTCTCCCGCTGCAAAGAACATTTCACGTTATAGTCCGCAATAAAAAGGCTGTGCTCGTAGGGCTGCTTGGCGGTATCGGTTTCATTTTCCATCGAATAGGCATCCACCGTACCTGCATAGGTAAAAGGCACATAATGCAGGGTGCTGTCAGGCAAATTGCTGTTTACCGTTCCGGGAATATCCATTGCCGAAAGGTCAAAATAGTATCTGCCGCCGGGGGCAAGGGTGAACTGTTCGTCGACCCGCTTTTCAACCGTCAGCGTAACATCCGCGAAACCGCTTGCAAGGTCGGTTTTGCGGTCGCCGTTGTACTGCTCGTTGAAGACCTTCAGGGTATAGGTACCCTCGGCAAAGCCGGCAGGAATGGTAAGCTGTGCCGTACCGTCTTTTTCTGTGAGGGAGGCGTTGCTGCGGCCGTAATAGATTACATTACCGACATCATCAAAGATCAGAGCGGAAATATATTCGTTTGCGCCGGTTTTTGCGTCGGTATAGGATATCTCTACGGTGCCGCCCTTGGTGGAAGCGGAAACCTCCCAGGTAGTTCTGCTGAAATCGTTGCGCTTGCTGTCATAAAGGGTCAGCTTCCATTCGTTTCCGGTGTAATTTGGGGAAACGGGCTGCAGCCCTCCGTCGGGCTTGCCGCCCACGGCGGCGGATGCAAAGAGGACAGAGTCCAAATTCAAGTCGAAAGCGGGACGAACGCCAAACTCCTTGGAAGTAGAGTATCCACCATAGTAGCGGACTTCACCTCTACCAGCCACAAAGGCAGTGGAATAGTCTTCGTCTGGGGAGCGCAGCCACCAATAGCTTGACGCCCAACCCGGATGCTCGGGATCCACGACACGCAAATCGTTGTTTACCGCATTAGCCTCTTTTGAGGAAAGCGGCCAAAAAACAGCATTGCTTACCGCAGGACCCGCTACACCGTCGGTATTTTCCTCATCGTAGTTTCCGCTTGCAAGGGTCCGTTTTTCAACAGCATCGGTTTCTTTCGCCGTCAGCTTATCCGCAAGCGCGTCTATTGCCTCTTTCAACGCGCTGTCCGCATAAGCGTTGCTCGCACCGAACTTTGACAACCCCATGTTATTTGCCGCAAGCAGGGTCATATTCCCGGCTATGCCGGCTGCACTGTTTCCGTCATAGTCGATGACGCGCCATGCACCGGGATTATTTTCATGGTCTTGCCCGAAATACACGGTCGGTGCGGTCGCTGTGTTTACATTTTTACTTAGTGCGTCTGTGCCAAGCTGTATCGCAGCAGAGCCCGTTGCTGTCTCGCCCTCGGCAAATACGCCTGTCGGCACAAGGCAGAACAGCATACATAGGGTGAGCAGGATACTGAGTATTCGTTTTTTCATTTCTTGCTACCTCCGTTATGTAAACTTAATCAAGGGCGGTTATTGTGATTGTGCCTTTGAAGCTCTCGAGACGGGTATTGTATGCCGACTGTTCAAACATGAAGTACAGCGTTATATCCTCGTCCGAGGCGTCGTAAATTCTGGTGAAATTAAAGGAATGTTGGTCGTTTGTCTGCGCTATTTTTTTGCCGTCACGTTTTATGCGTGTAACCTCACGGCAAAGGTCGTCGTCATAGCCGTCTGTCATCTGGATGGAGTAATTACCGTTGTTGGACTCGTTTGATACCACCTGGAGAGAGCCGCTTATGGTGACGCTGTAAACATGACCTTTTTTGAGCGCAATCTTATCAAGATAAGTGGATATCAGGTCTCCGCTGTTTACCTTTTCATAAACGCTTAAAGCTGCGTTGCCGTTATTGAGAAATACTCTCGGAATTCTTGTTTCTGCATAAAAATAGCCCGGGCAGCTGCCGTTCTGACCGGCGTCGCCCTTGTCGCCTTTATCGCCCTTGTCGCCTTTGTCACCCTTATCGCCTTTGTCGCCTTTGTCGCCCTTTTCTCCCTTTTCGCCGTCTGTGCCGTCAACACCGTCTGTGCCGTCAACACCTGCGGCTTTTACACCGGTGTCGATTTCTCCGAACCACCAGTTGCCGTTCTCACCGATAAAAGGTGTTTTACCGTCTTTGCCGTCAGAGCCGTTTTGCCCGTTTATTCCGTCCTTACCGTCGGCTCCGTCTTTGCCATCAGCGCCGTCTCTGCCATCCGCACCTTTTAATGCGGTAAGATCGTACAGGTTAAGCCAAATCTCATCGCCGACATAACGCCATTGCAGGATATTTTCGCTTACGCGAAATTCCGGAGTTTTTCCGTTTGCACCGTCCGTTCCGTTCTGTCCGGCAGGGCCCTCTATATCGGCTATCGCAACAAGATTTTGCCACTCGTCGCCCTCGTAACGCCACTGTATGTGGGTTTCGGTTCGCTGCACCTCTATGTTTTTGGCATTAATGCCGTCCTTGCCGTCTGCTCCGTCTTTTCCGTCTATGCCGTCTTTGCCGTCTGCTCCGTCTTTGCCGTCAACGCCGTCTTTGCCGTCAAGACCGTTAATGCCGTCTTTGCCGTCAAGACCGTTTTTACCGTCGACGCCGTTCTTTCCGTCGGTGCCGTTAATTCCGTCCTTGCCGTTTTCTCCGGCAGCACCTCGCAGCTCGGTAAGTGCCACAAGGTCGCGCCAGTCGGCTTCATCGCTGTATTTCCACTGAACCGCCGTGCCGCTGTTGCGCACCTCCGGCAGTGCGGCGTTGGTTTTTGCCGTTTTGCCGCATCCTGCGACAAAAACAATGAAAAGCACCAAAAGCATACCTGTGAGCAGTTTTTTCCCTGTTCTCATCTTCTTTCCTCCGTTTCGCCGTCCGTAGACAGCTTAAAGTCATATTTCATTTCAAGCATGGCAAACAGCTTATGCATAACCGTAACGGCAAGCTCCCGAATATCAATCGAGCCGATAAAAGCAAGCACCTTTGCCTGTTCTTCCTCCGGTACACGATATACTCTCATTGATGCCGTCAAAAACCTGCTGAGCTTGCGCTCCAACGGGAAATGAATATCACATTTGCGAGCCATATAGTTACGCATAAGTCCTGACGTGCCGATTTCCATTTCATAAAAGTCACTTTCGCTGTAATCGGGAAAATTTGCTCCGAAAATCTGCTTTAATTCCGCCGTGGTGTGCAGATAGATGAATTCCGCCGTGTCGGGCTGAGAATATGCTTCAATATAGATTTCTCGCAGGTTCTCGTTAAGCTCCGTTAGCGTGAGCTGAAGAGACGTTTCCACCGCATAGGCGTATACGGGCGGCAGCTTTTTGTCCGCAATACTCCTCGCCACGTCAAATTGACCGCCGAACATCGATTCGGTCAAATCCAGCAAGATTTTATCCTTGGTCGGAAACAGATTTAAATAGCTGCCCCTTGCGACGCCTGCTTCCTCGACTATTCGACTGACGGAGGTGCTTTTGTAGCCCTCCTCCAAAAACAACCGAACGCACGCCGTTAAGATTTTTCTTTTTGTTTCACTGCTGTTTCTACGCAAATATATCACCTGTTTATAATATTATTAGTATGCATACCAATAATATCATATAGCATACAAAAAAGCAAGAGAATGTTGATTATTAACACGTTATGAGTAGGTCTTGCTTAAAATAAACGGTTTTTCATATAATAATGCACTTAACCCCTCGGATAATGCAGACGCATATCCGAGGGGTTTTGGCCGTTTCTGTATCAAAATATATTGTTTTGAGGTGCTTCACGAGGGCTTTGCTGCTTGATTATATAAAATAAGATGCGGGAGACTTAGCGTTATTCGCATTCGCATATACTTTTTCTTGTGTGCAATATCGAAGATGGCGTTACCGAAAATTCGTCAAGCCCCCATTTGCAAAGCAAGGGAATAAGACGTGTATCGGCTGCCGCTTCTCCGCACATTCCGACGGGGATGCCTGCCTTTTTGGCGTTTTTGATCGTCGTTTCGATAAGGCGCAGAACCGCAGGCTGAATCGGGTCATACAGCTTTGAAACAGCGGCGTTTCCTCTGTCAACGGCCATGGTGTAGCCCGTCAGGTCGTTTGTGCCGATGGAAAAGAAATCAACCTCTTTTGCAAGCAAATCGGAAATTATTGCCGCCGACGGAGTTTCTATCATAACGCCCACGGGAATATCGGCGAATTTAAGACCCTCGTTTTTAAGCTCATCTTTGCATTCTTCGATAAGGGCTTTTGCTCTGCGAACCTCGTCAAGTGTCGTTACAAGCGGAAGCATAACCTTTATGTTTCCGAAAACCGCTGCGCGGAGAATCGCACGAAGCTGAATTTTGAAAATTTTAGGGTTGTCAAGGCAGTATCTTATCGCGCGGTGTCCGAGAAACGGGTTGTCCTCTTTTTCGATTTTAAGGTAATCTATCGCTTTATCTCCGCCTATATCGAGCGTGCGAATGATAACCTCCTTGCCGTCCGTTATCTTTGCGACGGTTGAATATGCTTCGTACTGCTCCTGCTCCGTGGGAAGAGAGGCTCTGTCCATAAACAGAAATTCCGTTCTGAAGAGGCCTATGCCCTCGCCGCCGTTTTGCAATACGTTCTGTGCGTCCTCAGCCTTGCCGATGTTGCCGTACACATGTTTTTTTACGCCGGATTTTGTAACGGTTTCTTTTGAAAAGTATTCGTTGAGGCTTTCTTTTTCCTTCAGATATGCCGCCTGCTTGGTTCTGTATTCTTCAAGCTCTTCCTCTGTGGGGTCTGTAAATACTTTTCCCTTGAAGCCGTCTGCAATAATCATATCGCCGTCCGAGATTTTTTCAACCGCATTGACGACCGACAAAACGGCAGGTATGCCCATGGCACGTGCGAGTATTGCGCTGTGACTCGTAACACCGCCGACCTCGGTGATAATTGCGGAAACATTTTCCCTGTTTATTTGTGACGTCATGGACGGGGTGAAATCCTTGGCGATGAGAACAGAGCCTTTCGGTACGGATGAAATATCCACACTTTTTACACCCAGAAGAATGCGCAAAAGGCTGTCTCTTATATCCTTTACATCCGAGGCGCGTTGGCGCGTAAGCTCGTCGTCAACGCCGGAGAACATATTGATAAACATTGTGCATATGCTGTCAACCGCCGCTTCGGCAACAGAGCCGTTGTCGATTGCTTCTTCCATCTGTGCGAGCATAAACGGGTCCTCAAGCATAACAAGATGTCCCTCGAGTATCTCCGCCTCTTTATTTCCGGCATTCTTTTTAAGCTCCGCCACAAGTGATTTTGTTTCGTCGGAAAAGTCGGCGACTGCCGAGTGCAGACGCTTTTTTTGATGATCCGAATCGGTAAATTTTACGGATGAATAGTCAAGGTTTGTGTCCCTTATAACGACGGCCTTGCCGATTCCGAAGCCTTGAGATGCGCCGATTCCTTTAAGCATTAAACCCACCCTTTCATTAAGCCGCGGCAATATTATTCTTCGCCGAAGCCCGATGTGATAAGCTCTTCGGCTTTTTTGAGCATTTCGTTTTCGTCTGCGCCGCTGCACTCTACGGTGATTTCGCTTCCGCATTTGATGCAGCCTGCCATTATATTCATAATGCTCTTGCCGTTGATCCTTTTACCTCCGAAAACAATGTCAACGTCCGAAGAGAATTTAGACATTTCTGTTACAAAGGTGTTTGCCGGACGCATATGAAGTCCCATTTTATTAGTGATTGTAAAAGTTTTCTGTACCATAATAATTCTCCTTATGTTTAATACCTGCCGAGAGGATGATGCCCCTCGGCACGGTTTTTGATTGTTTGTTATACGGATTCTTTACGATCCTTTTTAAGAAGACCGAGCATCAGCGCTCCGACAACCGAGCCTGCAATAAGGGCTACGATATAGAGAAGCGGATGGTCGCATACTATAAATGTGAAGATTCCGCCGTGAGGTGCGGGGCATGTAACGTTGAACAGCGATGTAAGAGCACCTGCGACAGCAGAGCCTACTAAGCATGAGGGGATAACTCTGACCGGGTCGGAAGCGGCGTAGGGGATAGCACCCTCCGTAATGAAGCACAGACCCATAAGATAGTTTACGGGGCCTGATTTGATTTCTTCCGATGTCCACTTCTTCTTGTTGAAGGTTGTCGAAAGTGCGATTGCAATCGGGGGAACCATACCGCCTATCATAACAGCCGCCATAATCCATGTGTTGCCGTCGGCTATTGCAGCCGTGCCGAAAACATAAGCCGCCTTGTTGAACGGGCCGCCCATATCCGTTGCCATCATTGCCGCAAGTACTATGGAAAGGAGTATTTTGCTTGTATCGCCGAGCGACGAGAGGAACGAGGAAAGAGCGGAGTTGACAACGCCTATAACGGGGTTTACAAGACACATAAGAAGGCCCATGATAAGCGTGCCGAAAAGAGGATAGATAAATACGGGCTTTATTCCGTCCATTGATTTCGGAAGCCAAGAAAATGCCTTTTTGAGGAGATTTACAATAATACCGGCAAGGAAGCCTGCGAGCAGAGCACCGAGGAAGCCCGACACCGCTTTGTCGTCTCCGGTAAGGCTTTGGTTTTCAATCAGCGAGCTGAAGGTGTAACCGTTTGCCGCAAATACGCCGCCTATCATACCGGGCAAAAGACCCGGTCTGTCGGCAACGGACGATGCGATATAAGCCGAAAGAATGGGGAGCATAAGCGCAAATGCCGCTTTGCCTATCCAGAACACAATTGCCGCGACGGGACTTGTGAAGCCGAAGGTTCCGCCGACATCGGCATTGCCTGCAAGCGTATCGAACAGGAAGCCGAGAGCTATGAGAACTCCGCCGCCGACAACGAACGGGAGCATATGCGAAACACCGTTCATGAGATGCTTATAAAGTTTGTGCCAGCCGCTTTCCTTTTCGTCGTCATCAATAGGCTGCTTTTCACTTTCGTCGGCGTGATATATCGCGGCTTTTCCGTCAACGATTCTTTTGATAAGCTCCTCGGGCTTGTTTATTCCGTTTGAAACCGAGGTCTTTACAACGGGCTTGCCGTCGAAACGTGCCATTTCGACGTTTTTATCTGCGGCAATGATTATTCCGTCGCATTCTTCGATTTCCTTTTTTGTGAGCACGTTTTTAGCACCGCCGGAGCCGTTGGTTTCGGCTTTGAGCGGATAGCCTAATTTTTCGCCCGCTTTTTCAAGTGCCTCTGCCGCCATATAGGTATGCGCTATGCCCGTCGGACAGGCTGTAACCGCGAGTATTCTGTAACCGTTCGGCTTTACTTCGGGTTTTACCGCTTCCTCGGGGTATTTTTCCGCTTCCTTTTTATCGATTATTTCTAAAAATTCGTCCGTTGTTTTTGCGCCCCGTAGAGCCGCGCAAAATTCCGGTTCCATAAGCATTACCATAAGACGGGAGAGTATTTCGAGATGTAAATCTCCGTCAACGGGAGCGGCAATCATAAACAAAATGTCCGAGGGCTTGGAGTCGGGAGCGCCGTAATCAACGCCGTTCGGAACCGTTATCGCCGAAAGACCGGGAGTCTTTACGCTGTCCGATTTTGCGTGCGGAACGGCAATTCCTTCTCCGATTGCGGTCGAGCCCTGAGCCTCTCTTGCAAGGATAGCCTCCTTGTACGCCGCCTTGTCGGCAAGATTTCCTGCCTTTTCGTGCAGGGAAATCAGCTTGTCGATTGCCTCTTCCTTGTCGGTGAGAGAAACATTAAGAGCAATCGCATCCTTTTTTAATAAGTCGATGATTTTCATAAGTATTCCTCCTTATTTATACTCCGCGTTAAAGACGCGTTCAATTTCTTCACGGGTTGCAAGCTTTTCTGAAAAGGCCGTTGCGTTTCCGCACGCCGAGCCGAGTCTTAAAGCGTAGGAGTAGTCGGCGGTCTTGATATATCCTGCCGTAAAGCCTGCTACCATACTGTCTCCGCAACCGACGGAGTTTATGAGCTTGCCCTTTGCGTTGCCTATCCTGTGGACGCTTCCGTTTTCGTCCGTAAGCATTGCGCCGTCCTTTGCCATTGAAACAAGCACGTTTTTAGCACCCATTTCCTGAAGCTTTTTCGAATATTTCACAATGTCGTCATCACTCTTTATTTGGACCGAGAACAGGTCGCCGAGCTCGTGATGATTCGGCTTTATTAAAAACGGTTTGTATTTGAGCACGTTTTTGAGCAAATCGCCCGTTGCGTCAACCACGCAGTTTATATTTCTGTCGCCGGCTCTCTCAAGTATTTGCTCGTAAATGTCATCGGGGAGGGTATTCGGGATAGAGCCTGCGAGGATAAGATAATCTCCGCTCTTTATGCTGTCAAGCTTTTTTAAAAAGCTCTGCATATCCTCTTTTGTGATTTCGGGGCCGCAGGCGTTCAAATCAATTTCCTTGTCGGCCTTGATTTTGACGTTTATTCTCGTATCGCCGTTTTTAAGATAATTAAAGTCGCAGCTAACATTGTCGTTTTTGAGCATTTCTTCAAGCTTTTTTCCGGTAAAGCCTCCGAGAAAGCCGAGTGCCGTGTTGGGAATTCCGAGCTGTGTGAGTATGACCGACACGTTGATGCCTTTTCCGCCGTAATAGATTTCTTCGCCGTCCGTACGGTTTATGTCGTCGGTTCTGAGAGCTTTGAGCTTCATCACATAGTCGAGAGCCGGATTCAGAGTAACGGTGTAAACCATTAAGCAGTTACCTCCTTCACTACCGTTTTTGATTTAAGCTGTTCGTCATCGCATTTGTCGCAGACTATACACGCCGCCGCAACCGGTGAAAATGATACCGCCGAAACTTTTCCGAACTTTGTGTGGTCGCAAAGCACATAGGTTACAAAGCTTCGCTCTATGGCAACAGCTTTCAGCATTGCCTCCTCGGTGTCCGGGGTTGTAAAACCCTGCTTTTCGCTGACTCCGTTTGTTCCGATGAACGCTTTTGAAAAGTTATATTTCTGAAGATTTGAAGCGGCTACTAAGCCTATGATTGCCTCGGTTGTGCTTTTTAATTCACCGCCGATAACAAAAACCTTGCAGCCATTGGCCGTCAGCTCCTTTGCGTGGGCGATTCCGTTGGTTACAAAGGTTGCTTTGGAAGAGGTTATATATTTCGTCATAAGAAAGGTGGTTGTGCCTGCGTCGATAAAAACGAAATCGTCATCATTTATCTGCGAAGCGGCATATTTTGCTATTGCTTCCTTTTCGTTTATGTTCATCAGCGATTTTTTGTTGAAATCCTCCTCGTTGTGGAGAAATTCCTGCCCGAGAACAGTCGCACCGCCGTGAACCTTGTTTATTTTCCCGAGCTGGGAAAGAGCCAAAAGGTCACGCCTTATCGTAGATTCGCTTGTTTCGAATTTTTCGGCAAGCTTTGAAACGGTAACCGAGCCGTTCTGACGCAGAATTTCAAGTATCTGCGCTCTTCTGTCGGTTGTAAGCATATTCACACCTCCGATATCTCTGTTGTGCCTTAATTATACAAAAACAGTCAGATACAGTCAATATCGCGCAATAAAATTCAGCGTTTATGCTTATAGTGTGCCCGTTTTGTTATCTAATATGCAATATTATTGAACCGTAAATGCGCACTTTTGCACGTTTTAAATTTTTCAATCATAAAAATACGCATCGGATAACATAAAAAAATCCGCCCGAAAGGCGGACGACATCAGTCATAAATTCCATTAGCAGACGGAAAAAAGTCAATGAAAAACTGCGGCTTTTTCGTTTTTCTCGTTTTTGACAAAAATAAAAACCGAAAGCCCTTGAAAACAAAGGCTTTCGGCATTGCTTGTGGCGCGCCAAAAGGGATTTGAACCCCCGACCTTCCGCTTAGGAGAAGTCTCGGAGGGGCTTTTCTTATTCCCTCGAGATCCTCAAAAATCCTTGATTTTACTGGCTTTTTCGAAATTTTAGTGTTAATAATTTCTCTTATGAAATCTGCTAATTTTACGCCGTTTTTTCCCTTCATTTTAGCAAGGTATTAGCAAATGCAAAGATTTTTGGGGGACATCATTCAGTTAATCTGATACTCGTTGCGAGTGCTAAATCGCCGTAGCACTTTTTCGTTATTTTCGAGTATCTTATCAAATTCGTGTTTTTATTATACTGATTTTGAGTATCAATTTCAAGGTTTTATTTGGGCATTAAAATGGCAACCCTTGCGGATTGCCATTTTTCGGTCTATATTGTTTTTGCCAATGCCTTTAACAACGCCGCTGCTTCCGGGTTGGATAACAGCTTTGCAATCAGAGAAGCATTTTCTTCTACACTGTTGTCATCGGAATTTTCTTCTTCCTCTACAGGAGGTTCCTGAACCTCTGCCATCGGGTCAAGAAATTCAACGGAGGTTTCAAACTTTGGCATAGGAGCAGTTTTGCCTTCTTCAACATTTTTCAGTCCTTTGGCATTGTAGAACTGTTCCTCAAATTTCTGTGCATTGTAGCGTCTGTCCTCGTCAATGATATGGCTGTAAACATCGGCTAGGGTTAGTCATCGTTTCATTTATTACATCTATGAGTTTCGTTGCAAGCGTGATACCCAAGTTATCTGTATTCTGCCAACCGAGGCAAGTAGTTAAGTCGCCCTGTGGGTCTGCGTCTATGAGCAATACTTTCTTGCCCTGCATTGCAAGACCTACACCGAGATTTACCGTAGTGGTTGTTTTTCCCACTCCGCCTTTTTGATTGCATATTGCAATCGTTTTGCAGTTTGACACTTTGTTGTCCTCCTTTCTTAAAATTCATAGCTTTTCGGCTATGTACCTGACCGATTCATTTCCTAATCGGTCGTGGCAATATTTATTCTCAATACCCCTTGCCGTGCAAGACGCTGTGGGAAGTCACTAAGGAACAGATAGCTAATCTGTATCATAGGAGTTTCACCTCTGTCGGGTTTTCCGCCAGCCCCGTAGGGAAGTATCATTATCATTCTGACTGTCATCGCCATAACAGGGGCAACCTGTTATTTATATAGGGAGTTCTCGCTATTCTGATATTCAGAAGTCTCGGCGTACCCAATAAGGTGGCTAAATTCATCAGAAATAAAGTCTTAGTGACCTGTGTATTCAGTTTTCAAAGTACAAGTGAAAGGCTTCCGTTTTCGTGGTTCGGAATTAACCCCTTCACTTGTTTGAAATGGGAGAGCGTTTTTGGGGGGTGTTTTTTCAAAATTTCTTAAATATTTTTTTGAACGCAAAAAAAAGCCGCCTATTTTAAATTTGAGGTCAATAGACGGAGGGTAGAAATTTTCATATTTATGATGTATAATATGTGATATTAAAGATTGATAAATCGGAATTTGAGAAGGTAAGTGAATGGGATACCATGGAGGAATATGATAATGTCGAAAGATGAGTATTTGATAACCGATACGCCCCTCAAAGCGTTGACGGTTTTTGCAATGCCAATGATTCTTGGCAGCTTTTTTCAGCAGGTATACAATATGGCCGACTCTATTATTGTCGGCCAGTTTGTTGGTTCTTCCGCACTTGCAGCTGTCGGTGCATGTGCAGCATTGACCAATGTGTTCATTTGTGTGGCACTGGGAGCCGGTGTCGGAGCCGGTGTGCTTGTGAGCCGTTATTTCGGAGCCAGGGAGTATGGCAAAATGAAAACAATCGTGTCAACCTCCTTGATCAGCTTTTTGCTTCTAAGTATCGTCCTTGGTGTTTTTGGCTTTTTCTTCGCCAACTCGATGATGCGTGGACTGCAAACCCCTGCCGACATACTGGGTGATGCAGTACTGTATCTGCGGGTCTATTTTGTGGGCTTTCCGTTTCTGTTTATGTATAACATTCTTTCTACCATGTTCACCTCCATCGGCGAATCCAAAATTCCGCTGGGACTGCTGATTTTTTCGTCCATCCTGAATATTTTACTGGATCTTTGGATGGTAGCCGGGCTAGGTCTCGGTGTGTTCGGTGCGGCTATTGCAACCCTGATTGCACAGGGAATTTCCGCAGTGTTTTCGTTTTTGATTTTTCTTTACCGGATGCATCGGTATAAGTGCTGGTATAGATGGTTTGACAGACAGGAGTTACAATTAATGCTTCGAATTGCCATTCCATCAGTTCTTCAACAGTCTACAGTATCAATAGGCATGATGATCGTACAGGCAGTTGTAAATCCTTTTGGTACACAGGCACTTGCAGGTTACGCAGCAACGATGAGAGTAGAGAATGTTTTTTCA
>ERZ773186.268-NODE-268-length-51721-cov-10.480587_pt1 | contig 51721 bp, 44 predicted proteins | sample MGYA00581000_ERZ773186 | MGnify/ENA primary metagenome ERZ773186 (study PRJEB29015, sample SAMEA2737752) | human gut metagenome | biome: human gut; feature: human-associated habitat; material: faeces | place: China | collected 2012 ...
CTGATACAGGCGCTTGACTATTTCTGTGATGTATATGCCGGATTTCATGTAGAGGTCGATAAAAGTCTTGTCCGGGTCATCGAAACAGCCGGGGTTCTCAGTTTCAAGCATATCCACCATCTTCTTGACCATTGTCTTCGGGGTGAAGATTTGGTTGGTCTTCTGCGGGGGGATATAGTCGAAGATGTCCTCGATACTCTTTTCATCGAAATAATCCGCCAACTTTTTCTTGAGCCGAAGGAATTCCTTCACAGAGTCATCGAATACGACCGGGTCAAAGAGATTGCCCGCAAACTCCTTTTCCTCCCCTGTCTCAGCGTCCTTGTACTTACCGCCGTCACGAAGGAAACGGAACTGGTCGAGGGTAATGCTTGTCACCTCAAGGAACTCAGGATTCGGGATAACGACATCGAAGGTTGCCAGCGTAACGGTATCATTGCCATAGGCCATCAGGAATGACGGTATCGTGCGGGAGAAGCCCCTCAAGTGGTCCCTGACGGAATCTTCTATACCCGTCTTTTCCCGTTCCTTGATTTTCTTCTTAACCGTCTCAACAACATCCTGCGTAGATGTTTCAATAAAAGTCTTTACGGTATTGGAAAGCTGGTCCTGCAAATTGGCTTGCAAGTCCTGCTTTTTCTGTTCAAATTCTTCTTCGATTTCCGTCTCAGTTTTTCCAGTCTCATGGCGAGAGCGCATCGCCGCCAAACGGTCTTTCTCCGCAATTTTCTGCTCGATTTGATAGTTGTTATGTCTTTATGAGCAATGCGGATGAATTGATGGTCAGTGAAAAGACTGCCTATAACTATTTAAACGCTGGCCTTTTTGACGCTGATAAGATGGACTGTCCACGCATCATCAGGATGCGTCCGAGGCGGAGCACTCCAAAGCTGAAAATCGACAGGCACTGCTATGAAGGTCGCACTTACGAAGATTTTATGCGCTTCATTGCGGATAACCCGGATGTTCCTGTCGTTCAGATGGACTCTGTCATTGGAAACAAGAGTGGGAAAGTCCTTTTGACTATGTTTTCCCAGAACACCAATCTGCTTCTTGCTTTCCTGCGTGACCACAATACTGCCCGTTCTGTTTTGGATGTGTTCAATGACCTCTATGCCATGTTTGGACGGGAAACCTATTGTAGACTCTTTCCTGTCATTTTGACTGACCGTGGCAGTGAGTTCAGCAATCCGGTCCCCATCGAACAGGATGAAAACGATGAGCTTCGCAGTCTTGTTTTCTATTGCAATCCCGGCGCCCCTTATCAAAAAGGCGGCATCGAAGTAGCCCACGAACTGGTTCGGCGTGTTTTGCCGAAAGGCAAATCTTTTGATGACCTTCAGCAGGAGGACATTGACCTGATGCTTTCTCATATCAACTCGTATAAAAGAGGAAAGCTGAACAGTCGGTCCGCATACCAACTGTTCAGCTTCATCTACGGGGATGATATTTTGCCGAAGCTCAATATCCGCGAAATCGAGGCAAACGACATTGTTCTGTCTCCGAAGCTGCTGAAGAAGTAACCCTCAGCATTTCAGATGTCAAACAGAGAACTTTCAGGGGTGCGATTTACCTTTACAAAAAAGTAAGCGGCAATCGGACCTCTGGGAGTTTTTTGCCTTTTTCCCGATTTCTTGCCTTATGCTATTGATTTTAACACATTCTACGCCATTGAAAAGAGAATTTCCCCATATTTGTAAGAGTGAATCGAAGTTTTTGAACTTTGCTGTTGCATTTACTTCTTACAAACTTGCATTTACTTTTGCAAGTGAGCAAAAACAAGCAAATTTCTCGATGAAATTCACTTGCCGGAGGTATTCCCCCCAGTTTTCGGGCCAGAGGTGAATATGCCGGCCGAAAACTACACCCTGACCGTTAGCCGTCCGACACCCTGACCGCTGAAAACGGACACCCTTTCCGCTGGTCCTACACCGAGGCCGTGGTGTATGCACCACCACGTCGGTCCACGGACACCGCCCAAATGGTGCACAGCGGCCGGGCACATGGTGCACCCGGCCGCCGGGGAAATTACTCTGTCATACCCATGCGCTTGCGCATTGACTCGCCCTCGATCTGAACCGTGTACGCGTTGTAGATGATCCGGTCGCAGATCGCGTCCGCCAGAGTTGGATCATACAGATTTTCATGCCACTCGCTGGTGTCATACTGGGAGTAGAAGATGGTGGACGCCACCTTGTTCCGAGCTTCCACCAGTTCCAGTACATCCCGGGCTTCTGCCTCTTTCAGCGGGTACAGCAGCCACTCGTCCAGAATGAGCAGCTTCACCTTTTTCAGCTGCTTCATATATTCCCGATAGGTCCCATCCCTCCGGGCTACAGCGATCTCCACCAGAAGATCCGGCAGCCGGAGATACCGAGCGGCGTAGAAATTCCGGTTGGCTGCCACACCCAGGGAACAGGCCAGGAATGTCTTTCCAGCACCGGTAGCGCCCAGGATGATCACATTTTGTGCCTCCTGAATGTACGAACAGGATGCCAAGCGGAGGATCTGCTCCCGGTCCAGATGCCGTTCGGCAATATACTCGATATTCTCCACGCTGGCCTGTGTATCCGCATAGCCGGCCTTCTTGATCAGGCCAGTGAGCCGGTTGCTTTTCCGCGCACTCCATTCGGCATCCACCAGCATGGCGAGCCGATCCTCGAAGGGCACATTCCGGAACTGCGGGTCTTCCAGCTGGGCAGAAAGCTGCTCTGCCATGACGCCCATGTGGATCTCTCTGAGCTTACGAATCGTTTCGTTACTGAACATTATTTCTTCCCCCTTCTGTAGTACTCAGCACCACGGGTAAACCTGTGGGCCTTCTGAGGCACAGGTTCTGAATCCACATCTTCCGTCTGAAGCAGGTCCTGCTCAGACTTTAGAATAGCCTGTACACTTTTCAAGCTAGGAGAAGGGGTGAAGATCAGAGCTTTTCGACAGGCGTCCTCCAAGCGGACCACAGAATAGCGGTCAGACAGCTTACTGACGGTTCCGCAGCGCAGCAAGGATCCAAGTGGAGACAACGCCGACGGAGTCCTCCACGAACGCTTTGTCCTTCGGTGTCCGTGGACGGGTGGGGATAATTGCGGTGCCGTAATGCTCCGCCATTTCCTGGTAGGCTTTGTTCAGGACGGTCTCCGTGCGGGTATTCTTGATGACGCCGGCCTTGAGATTGTCCGGGGTCAGGATTCGGGTGACTCCACCGAAATAGTTGTAGGCATGAACATGAGCTGTGATCCATGCTTCCTGCTTCATGTCGAGGAACGCTTCCGTATAGGCGTAGCTGCTGTACGGAAGCACTGCTACAAAGAGATAGGCGGGCAGGCGCTCGCCGGTGTCCGTGTCCGTAATCCCAGCGGTCTGACCGGCCCAGTCCACCTGGAGGTTCTCACCGGGCTTGTGCTCCAGGTGCATGGCCGCTTTCGTTTTGTGAACATAGTCGGCGTAGTACTTGTTGAACTGCGTGGACTTGTAGGGGAGCTCACCGTTTTGGTGGCACCGTTCGCAATACTCCACCCACAGCAGGCTGAGCGTGACGCCGCTCTTCTGCATTTCCTTGTGGCCCCACTCGTAGTCCGGCATACTGTACTGCTGCCCCATAGATGTGGCAGGGTACAGCTTACGGACCACTTCCTCAGAGCTAAGGTTCTTCACCGCATTCCACGAGAGGCCGTTTTCTTCAGCCTTGTGCAATGCCGTGATGACGGTGCTCCGGGCGCAGCCACAGCTCTCGGCGATGCGCGTTTTGTTGAGACCCAGACTATGAAGTCTGATGATCTCTTTGTAGTTGGTCATCGTGTTTTCCTCCTGTTGTTAGATTACATCTTTCGATGCAATTCCATTATACAGGGGGTGTCTGACCGGCGGTGAGAGTGTATGATTTCAGCGGTCAAGCTGTCTGACCTGTGCGGTCAAAGTGTCCGTCGGAGGGCGGCGTATTTAACTTCTTACGACAAAACTCTGCAAAAGTTAAGAAAAAATACAGAAATACGCTAAAATGTTGCAAAAAAATCCGATCTGGCTATAATGAAATAAGCTTTATTGACCGCGCGGATGTGCGCGGCAGAAAAAACCGCGCACGTTTCAGGCGCGGACGATCAAGGGGATGATGGGCGCGAACCGTTGGAACAGGCAACGAACGCTCCCCGCGGCGGGGAAGGAGAGAAAAAAACAGGAATAGGAGGAACAGTCATGGACAAAAACAGGCAGAGCGGCTTTACGCTGGTGGAGCTTGTCGTGGTCATCGCGATCATGGGCATCCTCGCGGGCGTCGGCTCGGCGGCGTACTCGGGCTATGTGAAAAAGGCGAACGAGGCGGCGGACTTACAGCTTCTCGGCGCGGTGAACACGGCGTTTGCATCCGCGTCCTACGACGCGGGACAGTATGACGGCAGACCCTCCGGCGGCGCGGCGTCTCTGGACGCGGACGGCAAGGTGGATAAGGTCATCTCCACGGTCGACCGCGAAGGTGAATTCTTTCAGAAGTATTTTTCCGGCAATCGGGACAGCCGGTTCAAGGTATATACCAACCTCGCATACGACAGGGTGACGGGCACCTTCCACGGCGCGGTACTCTCCGCGACGACCGGCAAGGACGGGAATATGGTGCGCTATACCATCAACGGGAAGGACTATGAATTCACAGCGACAGAGGCGCAGTTAGCGGCGTTTCGCGCCTCGACCTTCGGCGGCAAGAACATGACCATGAACGGCCTCACCGGCAATGTGGGCGGAATGATCAATGCGCTGAATTCTGCCCTTGGTGGGGGCACTTTCCTTGCGAGTGTTCTTATAAATGCCGGTATGGCTCCCGAAACCCTGGGGATAAAACCGGATGAAAAGGGAAACTACAGCGAGCTTGATAAGCAGAGACTGGCAAATGCAGCGCTGCTGCTGACGGCACGGATGACAACGGACAAAAACAAAGAAACTGGCGGTTTTCTTGTTAAAGAGGACTTGGTTGAAGCGCTTGCCTCCGGTAATACAAATTCTCTTGTAGATTTTGGCGATATCCCCGGGACAATGAGAAATGTGGGAGCGATCTACGGCATCATGACCGCCTTTGCCTATTCCAAGCAAGCAGAGGGCTGGACAACGACCGTAACGGACGCGGACGGCAAAGAGTGTATATACGATGCACAAGAGTATTATAACTATGTCAATCAGCAGATCGCCGCCAACAGTGAAAAAGCAGGTTCGGATAAAATTCCTGATATCCTTGCTGCGATTGGGAAGTTTGGGGCATATGCGCAGGGCGCAGACGGCCAACCGACAGAGCAGTTTGCGGATTATGTCGGCGACTTGAACAGCCCGGAGAACTCGCAGCTCAACAAGGATCTGGACGGCTACATCAGCGCGATGCAGGCGCTCAGCCAGAATCAGGAGGGCTTAATCGCCGCCGGTATCCTCGAAGGCGGCGCGGACGGCGGAAACATTTCCCCGATCTTAGACAAGCTGTTCGCCCAATAGAAATAAACCGTCCCCCACACCGGACAGGCACATGATAAAAACGACCCCCGTAAGCGATCAAATGAACCGCTTACGGGGGATTTTTTGCTCGGATGCGGGAAGAGCGCCGTGCGGAACGCTTAGCCCTCCTCTGTGTAGCCGTTTGGATTTTGTACCTGCCAGTTCCAGGAGTCTCTGGCGCAATCCTTATAGTCATATTCCGCCGTCCAGCCAAGGATGTTCTTTGCCTTTTCAACGGCGGCAAAGCTCAAGGGCACGTCGCCCGGCCGCGGGCCGACGATGCGGTAAGGCACCTTCCTGCCCGATGCCTCTTCAAACGCGGATACCAGCTGCAGTACGGTCGTTCCCTTGCCCGTCCCCAGATTGAAAACGTCATATTTGCTGTCCGTTTTTTCAAGATAGTTCAGCGCCGCAATGTGCCCCTTTGCCAGATCGACAACGTGGATGTAGTCGCGGACCCCCGTTCCGTCCGCGGTATCGTATTGATCGCCGTAAACGCTCAGATACGGGAACTGCCCAAGCAGGGTGCGGGTGATGTAGGGGGCAAGGTTGTTGGGGGCCTTCTGCCCGCAGTCCTCGCCGATGAGCCCGGAGGGATGCGCGCCGACGGGGTTGAAGTAACGCAGCGAGGCAAAGCGGAACTTGTCGCGCTGCCGCGCGAAATCTTGCAGCAGCAGCTCGTTGAGGTACTTGCTGAACCCATATGGGCAGCAGACCTTGCCGACAACATCGCTCTCGCGGTTCGGCATGGTCTCGGGCGTGCCGTACACCGTTGCCGAGGAGGAGAACACCAGCTTGTACACCTGATGCGTTTCCATTGCGTTGAGCAGGTGGAAGGTGGACGTCAGGTTGGTGTCGAGATATCTTCCGGGGTCTTCAACGGACTCCGCGACGGATTTTAAGCCGGCAAAGTGGATCACGGCGTCAATGCGGTTTTCCGCGAAGACCTTTTCAAGCGCGGCGCTGTCCAGCAGGTCTAACTTGTAGAAGGCGGGGCGCTTGTTCGTGATCTTCGCAATGCGGTCGATCACCTCGACCTTGGAGTTGCACAGATTGTCTGCAATGACAACGTCATAGCCGGCATTCAGAAGCTCCACCACCGTGTGGCTCCCAATAAAACCCGTGCCGCCCGTCACCAATATCGTCATGGCTCATGTTCCTCTCTTTTCCGTTTGTTTCTTGCCGATTTCGCGTTTTTTGCTCAAAGCAGTCCCTTCTGCTCTAACTTTGTCATATACCAGGACTTTTTCAGACTCTTTTCGTTGGCATAGGTATAGACCACGGTATCCACAAGCGTGAGATCGCCGTTGTTGTCCCGGATGAGCGTTTCCATGGCGCGGATGACCTCGTCCATCTTCCCGTCGCACTCCTTTTCCAAGGCGTTCGCCCGGGAAAGATAGCCCTTTGCCATCTTCGCAAGCTGAGTCGTTGTCCGCTTTTCCGCGGGGAGCGCCAGATACTCCGCTTTGGCGTCGGCATACATCGTATCGAGCGCCAGCGTGTACTCCTCGCGCAGGACGTAGACCTTGGCGATGAGCGCCGACAGCTCTTTTTGATAGGCGCTTTCCGCGCTCTTTTCGCTCTTCTCGCCCGCGGCCGCCGCGTCCGGCGTCTCAGGTGCAGCGTCCGTTTTGCCGCCGCTTTCCGGGCGGCTTGCCGGGACAGCGCTCTCCGCATCGGGTTGGGAGGGTTCCCCTCCCCCGCTGCCCGTCAGGCGCTCCATAAGCTGCTCCTGCGTCATCGAGCCGTCGCGCAGCGCCTGACGCTCCTCCTCCGTGACCTCGCGCACCGTGACCTCGCTCGCCGAGCGCACCGCCTCTTCGATCATCTGCTGGTTTTCCTCCAGCTTTTCCTCCAGCTCGGCCGATGTATGCTGCGTCGCGGCATGGATCGCTTTTAAGTTATCGCGCTGCCACCAGAAAAGCCCCGCCAGCGATACCGCCAGCAGTACAAGAATGGTGCAGAGAATGGTTTTACGCCGTTTCAAGCCGTTTCCTCCACTTTTTTGAGGTCCATTTTCCTCATCCACCAGTTCCAACGCCTGTTATGAGACTTCTGCCGTTGCTCGACCGTTGATTTCCTCCGGGGAAGTATATGTCGGGACCATCTCCCGCAGCATGGTGATCAGATCCTGAGGCGGTATGTCGCGGGTGACGGCTTCATCCAGCCGCAGCAGGTCTCCCATGATGACATCCTTTGAAATCTCTTGCTGCTGCTCAATGAAGATTTTCTCATTGCTTGTTTTGGAGAGTGTTCCACTGCGCATCAGCAGCTCCTCATAGAGCTTTTCGCCGGGGCGCAGGCCGATCTCCTGAATGGTGATATCCTTATCCAGCTCCAGTCCGGACAGGCGGATGAGGTTTTCCGCCAGTTCCAGGATCTTCACCGGCTCGCCCATGTCCAGAACGAAGATCTCGCTCCGCTTTGCCATGGCGCCCGCCTCGAGCACCAGCTGGGCAGCCTCAGGAATGGTCATAAAATAGCGGATGATACGCTTGTCCGTAATGGTGACGGGGCCGCCCTCCTGGATCTGCTTTTTGAAAAGGGGCACAACAGAGCCATTGGAGCCGAGCACATTGCCAAACCGCACTGCGCAGAATTCTGTGGGGCTGTCCGTCCTGCTTTGCAGGATCATCTCGCAGAATCGCTTGGTCGCGCCCATGAAGTTGGTGGGATTCACAGCCTTATCCGTGGAGATCATGACAAACTTTTTGACGCCGAACTTCTCCGCCGCCCGCACCACATGATATGTGCCGAAAATGTTGTTCTTGATGGCCTCCTCGGGGCATTCCTCCATCAGCGGGACATGCTTGTGGGCCGCCGCATGGAGCACGATGTCGGGGCGATACATCTGAAACAGGCTGTAAACTTTTTCCTTATCTCGCACGGAGGCGATCTCCACCCGCAGGTTCAGCCGATCGCCCCATACACGCCGCAGCTCCTGCTGGATATCATAAGCGTTGTTCTCGTAAATATCCAGAATGATGAGCTGCTTGGGCTGATATTTGGCGATCTGACGGCAAAGCTCGCTGCCGATGGAACCGCCGCCGCCGGTCACCAGCACGGTCTGCCCTTGCAGGAAATTCAGCAGGACCGCCGTATCCAGCTTCACCGGCTCTCTGCCGAGCAGATCTTCCACCTGCACATCCTTCACCGCCGCCATGCTCACCTCGCCGTTTACCAGCTGGTAAATTCCCGGCAGGCTCCGTACACGGCAGCTCGTTTTCTGGCAGATGTTCAGGATCTCTTTCTTATCCTTGGCAGACGCTGCGGGAATGGCAAGGACGATCTGTGTGATCCGCTCCTTTTTGACCATCTCGGGGATCTTCTCCCGCCCGCCGACGATGGGCACGTTCCCGATGTACTTGCCCTGCTTGCTCTTGTCGTCGTCGATGATGCAGCAGACATGGCTTTTTAGCTGCGGCGTGACGGAGATCTCCCGCAGGAGCATCCGCCCCGCCTCGCCCGCGCCGATGAGCATGACGCGCTCGCCCTCCTCCTGCCTTGCCTGACGGGCGGAGCTTGCGAACATCCGCAGAAAGCGGAAGGTGCAGCGCCCGCCCACCAGCAGGAACAGCTGGAACAAAAGCTCCATGAAGAGCACGCTCCTCGGCTGGTGATAGCCGAAAAGCGCCGCTGGCACATGGAACGCGCAATAGGCCAGGACGACGGATATCACCATCTCGGCGACATCATGGGCGCTGACGTAGCGCCAGAGATAGCGGTACATCCGGCGCGGCCAGAAGACCGCCGCTGTGACCAGAAACTGAACGGGCAGAGCACGAAACCACGGCTCAAGATATCCGGAAGGCACCTGCTCAAAGTCGAAGTCGAAGCGCACCAGCAGCGCAAGACCGCCCGCCACAATGATGAAAATGGCGTCCATCAGGAGGAAGAGCACCGTCTGGACGGGGACGCTTTTTTGAATCGTTTTCATACTATGCCCCCATGGATCTGCGGTAAAAGGCAGTCCCTCCACTGCCTTTTACCGTACTCTTTTGAATTCTCCGCTCAGCGGAGGGCGACGCTGTCAGACGCCTCGCAGATGTTCTTCCACGCCCAATGGGTCTGGGGGACATCCGGGTACTGGCGGGCATTCTCGTAAGACTGACCTGCCATGCAGCGGCCCAGCAGACGGTTCAGCAGAACGGCTGCCTGCGCGCGGGTGATGTGCTGATTGGGGGCAAACTGCCCGTTGCCGACGCCGTTGACCCAGCCGAAGGACGCCGCCGTGGAAATGGCGTCAAACGCCCAGTGGCTGGCGGGCACGTCGGTAAAGGTCTCTCCGCTCGCGGAGACCTGAGTGAAGCGTGCGCAGATGGTGACAAACTCGGCGCGGGTGATGGGCTGATTCGGGGCAAACTTGCCGTTGCCGACGCCCTCCACGATGCCAAGAGAGGCAAGGGCATTCACCGCCTCGGCGCACCAGAGCGTGTCGGGGACGTCCGTAAAGGTGGATTTGGAGGAAACCTTCTGCTCCTTCAGCAGGCGGTAGAAGATCTGCGCCACCTGTCCGCGGGTAACGGAACTTGCGGGATAGAACCTGCCGTCCGCCATGCCCTGCATATAGGCAATGTCCTGATCGGTGTTCAGCTGCTTGGCGATGCCGGTCACATTGGGGTCGGCGACCATCACGGCGCGAACGGACACGCTGCTTTCGGGCATGGTGAAGGTGTAGACGCCGTCAGACTGCTTGCTCACGGGAATGTCGTTGCCGCTCACATCCTTGACCGCCAGATCGGAGAGGACATAGCCGTTCGACGCGGCGCTGTCCCGGATGACGGCGGTCCCACCCTTGGGCAGGGTATTCTTGTCCGCGCGCAGCGTGTTGTTCGGCACAGGCTCCACAACGATCTTGTGACCGTCGGGCGTGGGCACGACGGGCGGATTCACGCCGCTGTCCGAGCCGGTGGTGTAGGCCTTGAGCGTCACGGTCACGGTATAGAGACGGCCGTTGTCCCGATAGGTCACGCGGTTGACGCGGTCGACCGTGAGGTTCGCGAAGGTGGAGGAAAGGCTCTTGAGCGTATCCTTGAAGGAGCTGTCCACGCTGTCATAATACTTCTCCACGTAGAGGTTCCACGCGCTCTCGCCCTGCCGGAACGCCTCGGCGCCCGTGTCCACGATGGTTCTGAGGCCGGTTCCGGCGAAAATGCTCTCCAATTCGCCGTATTTGCTGTCGACGACGGAGGCAAGCTCCGATGCAAGGGGCGTGTCCATCGTGCCATACCGGCTGGAGGAGGCGCTGAGCGTCCGCTCCACGCCGTCGGCATCGGGACCGGTGATGGTCACATCGACATAATAGGTCGTCGCGGCCAGCGCGGTCTGCGACAGCAGCGTGCACAGCACCAGCATCAGTGCCAGCGTTCTCGCAATGTTCCGTTTCATGTTCATCTTCATCCTCCATTGTATAATAAGTTGTAAGAATCACGTTTCTACTTTTTCAGACAATGCCCTCAAGATGCAGCGTCTCGCTGTGCAGCCTGCCCGGCAGGGCGCTGTGATGGGTGGCGAATACCGCCGCCGGATACGCGCCCGTCAGCTCTGTCAGCAGCCGTGCCTCCGTATCCTCGTCCAGCGCCGAGGTGATCTCATCCAGCAGCAAAAAACGCGGGGCAGAAAGCATCGCGCGGGCGATGGCAAGGCGCTGGCGCTGTCCCGCGGAAAGACCGCCCCCCTCTTCGCTCAGGACGGTTTCAAGGCGGTCGGGCAGGTCGCGGACAAAGCCGCATTGCGCTCGCTCCAACACCTCCCAAAGGGCGGCGTCATCCGCCTCGGGCTTTGCCAGCAGCAGATTTTCGCGAATACTGCCGGAAAAGAGCCAGGGCGTCTGTGGGACATAGCCGAACAGTCCCCGCACGGCAGCGGAGCAAGGGAGCTCCCCCCGCTCGGTTTCAAGGTATACCCGGCCCTGCTGCGGGTGGTACAGCCCCAGAATAAGGCGGAAAAGCGTGCTTTTTCCGCTCCCGGATATTCCCGTGAGGCAGGTCCAGCGATCGAGCGGCAGCCGCGCGGAAAAGTTCCGCAGGACAGGCTGATCTTCACCCTCATAGGAAAAGGTGACGTTTTCAAAGACGATGGCGCGAAGGACGTCGTCCTCCGCCGCCGCTTGTCCCGGCGCCTCCCCGGGCAGGGAATACAGCTCATCCAGCCGCGCCTCCGCCGCGCGGACGGCTGCCAGCCGGGACTGAACGCCCGACAAGCCCGTGAGCGGGCTTTGGAACATCGCGAGGAGCTGTAAGAGCGCCGCAAGGTCGCCGAAGGAGAGCCTTCCTTCCCGAATGGCGATGCCGCCCCAGACAAGAAGAACGGCGTATCCAAGCTGCAATACGGCGGAAAACCCGGTTCCGACCCCCGTTGAGAAGACGCGCAGGCGCTTGCGCTCGCGCAGCCACTCCTTCTGCCGTCCTTCAAAGCGGCGGACAGCCTCCTCCCCCGCCGTCATGCTGCGCAGAAGCTCCGTATGCTCCAGGATCTCCTGCGTGCAGCCCGTCAGACCTTCCTCCGCCTGACGCACGCGCAGATGCCGCCGCGTCAGATACTTTCGCAGCAGCCGCCCGCCGGCGATCGCCAGCGCGCCCGCGCCCACGACCGCAAGGGCAAGGGGGATATTGACGAAAAACAGCGCGGATGCGGCGCAAAGCAGTCGGATGAGCTGCCCCGCCACCTGGGGGCGGCCGACGATCCGCCATTCGCAGACGGTGTAAGCGTCCTGCGTCAGGCGGCTGAAGACCTGCCCGCTGTGGTAGCGGCTGTATGCCTCCGCATCCTTGCTCAAAAGCGTATCAAGCGTGTCGCGCCGCAGCGATACCGCCGCGCGGTCGACCGTCCTGCCGGAAAGCAGGTCAAGCCCGCCGTCGAGCAGCGGGAGAGCCAGCGCCAGAAACAACAGCACCCAGCCCCACGGACTGCCGCCCTCATCCAGCACCCGGCGGCTCACCAGGGCAAGCGCTGCGATGCCGAACGCCTGCGCGGCGATGCCTGCATACAGCAGCGTGAGCGGCGCTTTGTACGCGCCCGCCGCCTTTTTCTTCGACTGACTCATCTCATCTTCTCCCGCGTATCAGTCCCCTCCGTGCCCGCTGAAGAAGACATAGCAACCTCAATAAGGGGCGACGGGCGGGAAAGGTATGGACCCAGAAGCGTTCATAAAGCCGATAGGGTCGGGACAGGGCGGTTTCCCGCCAGCGTCCCTTGCGGCGAAAGGCGGTGACGTACGCAATGATCTGCGCCTCATCGACCTGCTCCCCTTCCCACTGCGCGTCGCCGCAGCAAATGCAGGTCTCTGGCGCGCTCAGGCGGATGACGCGGTGCAGGATATAGCTGCCGTCCGCCTTCTGATAGAGGGCGATATCGCCTGGTTGCACGCGGCGATCGAGCCGCGCAAGGCGTACCATGTCCCGCCCATCGGCAAGAAGCGGCCACATACTGTTTCCTGTTACCGGAAGGAGCGCTTCTCCGTGCGCGAGCTGCTCATCGAGCAGTTCGCGCAGCTGCGCCATGGGGATCTGCCGGACCTGCATCTTACAGACCGTCCACCGCGCCGACGGGTCTCAGCTTGTCAAGAAAGGCGGCTGCGTCCGCCTCCGCCTGCTCCCGTTCGACCGAATACACGGCGCATAAGGCGTCTCCAAGGCTTTGGAGCGTCTGTTCCTGTTCCAAAAGGTCCCATAAAAATGCGCCGGTCTCGTTTACGGAGATCATTCCCGGAAACGCTTCGGCAGCCGCCCCCAGGGGGACGATGACCGACATATCTGCGACCCGGCGCAGGATAAAATTCTCATTTCTTCGCATATTCCCTCTCCTGTTCTGCACGCGCTGCGGTGAAGATCGCGTCGCTGCGGCAAAGGAGCGTTTCCAGCGCATCCCCCGTCAGGCGTTTTTTGGCAATGGCAGCGGCAGGGCCCAGATCGGGCGCGCGCCGCTGTGTGCCGTGACAGTCGGATGCAAGGAAAAAGGATTGCCCCTCCCTCAGCAGCCGAAGGAGCTTCCACCGCTCCATGGGATGCAGCAGGCATCCGGCGCTGAGCTGGATGGGGACGTTCAGGCGATACAATTCCTGTATGTGCTCTTTCTTCTGCCGCCCCAGATACCGCTCCAGATGCGCCAGCACCGGCGTGACGCCGCTCTGTGCCGCCAGAGAGTAAAGCTGGTCGATCATACTATTGTTCCAGAGGGTGAAGGGCAGTTCCAGCAGCAAATAACGGCTCGAACCGAGACACAGTGCCTCAAGATCGTCCCAATGGTTCATATTTGGCATCCATGCCACCTCTGCACCCAACACAAGGTCAGGAAAAGGTTCGGCGGTTTTCTTCATCGCTGCGGAAAGATGCTCCCAAGCGGCTTGCCGACGCGCGAGAAACGGCTCTATGCTCTCCCTGTCCCGATGAAAATGGGGGGTGAGCGCTACACCCGTAACGCCCTGCGCTGCCTCCATGCGGAGCATTGCAAGACTGGCTGCCGTGTCCGGCGCGCCGTCGTCCATGCGGGGCAGAATATGGGTGTGAAGATCGGTCATGGGATGCTCCGTTCCCCGCTGTCCGGCTTCTCCTGTCCGTATCCGTAACCGTAGCCGTGCCCATAGCCGTAGCCGTAACCGTAGCGGTGGCGTCGATAGCCGTATTTCCGATATCCGTAGTATCCGCTCTCCCGCGGCACTTCGTTGAGAACAAAGCCGAGGATCTTGGCATGGGAGCGCTCTAACTGCTCCACCGCGCGCAGGACGCTCCCGCGCTCGGAAAGACCTGCACGTACCACGAACAGCACGCCGCTGCTCTCAGGCACCAGAACGCAGGCATCCGTCACCAGATTGACGGGAGACGTATCGAGAATGATGTAATCGTAGTTTTTCTGCAGGCTGTCAAGCAGCGCTTTCATGCGGGAGGAACCGAGCAGTTCCGACGGGTTGGGCGGCACGTCGCCGGCAAAAATGACGTCAAGATCCTCAATGCCGGAATCATGGATGGCCTTTCCAAGCAGCTCCGGCTGGATAAGCAGGTTGCTCAGTCCTACCTTTTCCTTCGCGGACAGCAGCCGCGCCAGCTTGGGGCGGCGCAGGTCACAGTCGATCAGAAGGACGCGCTGCTTCATCTCCGCATAGGAGATGGCAAGGTTGAGTGCGGTGATGCTCTTTCCTTCGGATTGCATGGCGGAGGTCACGATCAGGACCTTGCACGCCGTCTCGTCCGCCAGGGAAAAAGTCACGTTGGTCCGCAGGGTCTTATAGGACTCGCGGATGAAAAAATCGCTCTTTTCCGAGAGGATGTTTTTCCGCTCCACTTCCATGATCGCGGCAGTATCCGGCGCGTCGTGCCGCCGGGATCTCCGCAGAAGAGAAAAATGGTTGTTCTTCATAATGCCTTACCTCTCTCCGCCGTGTTCCTCGGCTTTTTGTGCGCTGAGACCCGCCTTTTTCCGCTCATTCTCTGCAAAGGAGGGGATCTGCCCCAGCATGGGAAGATCGAAAAGCTGCGTCAGGTCTTCCTCGTTCTTGATGCGAACGTCCATCAGATACAGCAGCGTCACATAGATGACCGCCAGAAGCAGACCTGCCGCACAGCCCAAAAGGGTATTTTTCCGATAGCTTGGGGTGTAGCGGCTCGTGGGAACCTTGGCATGGTCGATGATCTTGGTGGAGCTGCCTTCGACAAATTCCTCGATCTCGCCGGGGGCGACGGTCGCCACCGCGTTGGCGATCTTCGCCGCCATCTCAGGATCGGGGTGGGAGATGTACACGGAGAACAGCTCGGTCTCGTCCACCTGCGCCGTCGTCATCATGCCGCGGATCTCAGCCGCAGAGTAATCGAGCCTCGCGCTCTTGACGACCTTTTCCAGCACGGTATCGCTGCGGATGATATTGACATAGGTGTTGACGAGCTGCTGGGAGGTCGCGAGGTTGGCCGCACTGATATAATCCACCTGCTGATTCGCCTTCACGTTGTTGACGTAGATGGTGACGTTGGCACGATACAGCGGCGTAATGAAATTGGCGGTGTAGATCAGGGAGATCACCGCGGCGGCAAGTGCGCACAGCAGGATCAGCCGCCACCGCCTGAGGTAAAGCAGCAGCAGCTTCCAAAGGTCGATCTCCAGAATGTCGCTGGATCGGTTGATGTTGGATTCGTTCATGGTTGTATTTCCCTTTCTGTCTGCGTTTGGACAGATCTTGAGCGGGGCTTTCCGCCCCTTTTGGCGAGAGACCGCCTGAATAGTCTAAAGGCGGCACAAAAAGCCGCATATCAGTCGGTACTCTTTGTGCCGCTTCCGTCCACTGGCAGCGGGCAGCACGGCGTTTGCGTACTGCCTCCTGTCAATCGATGGGTTTGGCTTGATCCGGAAACAGTTTCTCCCGGACAAAATAGGCGGCGCTGTCGTCATTCCGGCAAATCAGCCGGAATACGTTCGTCTCCCGCAGGAGGCGGTCTGCCGCGGCAAGCAGCCGGTCCATGTCCTCCTGATGCAGACGGAAGGGGGTCTGACTCAGCAGCAGAGGTAAAGCCTCCGCCGGAGTGAGCGGCTGTAAAGCGTTTTCCTCCCCCTGAAAGAGGAAGCAGATCGCGTGCAGGGGTGCATTTCGATTCTGATTCAGCGCCTCCTTGCCGGACCACGGCGTGCCGTAGACCTGCCACACACCGTTTTCGCGGCGCAGGGCAGGCTTGTCATCATTCAGAATGGACGCGCCGAACAGGCGCACCCATTTTTCCGTGTGGGTGGATTTCCCCGTGCCCGGCGGCGCGGAAAAACACACGGCCTGTCCGCCGTATTCCACCGCCGAGGCGTGAAGCATCATCCCCTCGTGGGACAGAAGCCCCACGGCAAAGCAGTCGCCCGTGGCGATGTACTCCGCAAGGTCCTCCGTTTCCAACTCGGGGCAGAGCGACAGCGCCTGCGCGCCGCCCACGCGGATGGTGATATCCGCCGCGCCGCCGCGGGCGGAGGTCCGATAGACCTCCGCCTGGGCAGCCGTGCGTCCCTTGGGGGACATTTCAACGATCAGGTCGGCGATTCGGTAACGCATTACTTTGGGTAGATCTTACCGTCCTCGGCCCAGTAGGTGCGATTGCTTCCTGCGGCGCTGGCGTGCGAGAAGACGCTTTTTCCCCACTTATTTAAGGCGATTTGGTCTCCAGTGGATAAAGTCTGATTGGCCAACGCCTCCAGCGGCGCAAGCAGGATCAGTTCGGCAGCCGGAGCGATATAAGGTTTTTTTACATTATTCATCATGCTGATTCACTCCGTTTACTTAGGGATGCCGAGATCATCCAGGAATTTGCCGAGGATCGCCTGCTGCGTCTCATCGAGTCCCTCGGCGTTCTTCCAAGCGTCCTGGAAACTCAACCACTGCGTTTTACTATCCTGCGTTCCATTGTTTTTGAAGGTCGCCTGCGCGGTTGCGCCGATCATCTCGGTATAGCCATTGGGCTCATCCTTCTTGAAGGAACGCATCAGGTACACCTCGAAGAGATAGGCGTCACCACTGAGAACGACCGGACTATCGCCGGGTTCTGCTTCAGAGGGAATGTCCTTATTGGCTACTTCATAGCTGACGTCGTCCTTGTTGAGCGGCGTGCCATCGATATCCGTCAGCGTGAAGCCCAGCTTCGACAGGTACGCCTTTGCCGCGTCGTCGCCTTGGAACTTGCCGATGAAGAACAGCGCACACTCCGGGGCGGCCAGCTCAAAGCGGTAGCCGGTGACGGAGATGTTGAAATGGTGGAAGGACAGATTCGGGGTGTTACCATCTGCCTCCGTCCCCGGAATGGCAACATAGCGATCGTAGGTGTCGCCATCAGTCGTTGTCACTTTCGGCGTCTCGTAGGTCGGGGCTACTGTGCCCGTCACCTTGCCAACGATCTTGCCGCTCGGGGCGGTAACATAGTCTTTGCTCACCGAGCTGTCCATGCCGGAAAGGGTGAAACCTTTCGCCACCGTCAGGGTGCCGGCAAGCTTCACGGTCTTTCCGTTCAGGTCGAGGGTCACATTCTTAGACACCGTGAAGCCGGGCTCCGTGCTGTTCTCGATCATCTGGATATAACCGTTCGTGCCGTCGTAGGCGGCCACGGCGGCGGCGAGGCTTCTATAGATCGTTTCGTTGCTGCCGTTGATGATCTTCGCGATCTGCGGCATCTTATCCGTCCAGGCGTAAAAACCGCCGGGGAGGTAGACGCCGTAGTAGGTGGTGGCCTTGTTAAGCGCCGCGTAATTATTTGGGTCGTCCTTCGTTGCGTCCATCGTCAGACCCTTGATGGGAGAAATGGGGATCGGCGCCCAGGCGGGGTCATTGGTGTTTTGCGACGTCATCGCCTCATACACCTGCGTTTGATTCGTCTGGGCGGCGGTCATATTGATGGAACCCGTGCCGGTCAGGACATTGTAGCCGTTGGGGTATACCTTAAAGTAGGCCGCGTTGATATCTTTGCGGCTCATCTCAACGCCATCCACAGGCTCCGTTCCGGTGAAGCCCTGGTTGGACTGGCTGACCAGCTCATCCGACACATACAGACCGCCGTTCACGATCATCTCGCCGTCCACATTCAGCCGTGCGCTTCCGACCGTATCAAGCTTGGGGTGCGTATATCCGCCGCCCGGAAGGTTCGTGGCGTTGACGGGATAAACCTTCGTCGAATAGCCCTTCTGATATGTCCCATTGCCGATCCCACGGGTATCATAGTCGTTCAGGCGGTAGAAAAGCAGCTTCGCACCGCTTGTGACGGTGCACGTTCCGCCCTTCTCCACGCTCAGGGATGCGCCGGGCAGGAATTTGAAATCGCTGTTCACGGTCATGTCGCCTGCCGTGCGGAGGTCGAATCCCGCATTCAGCGGCATCCAGTATTCCTGGCTCTTGATGGTTATGTTTTGTGACATGCCACCGGCACTGAACTTGACGTTCAGCTGGAAGCTGCCGGTACTCATCTTGCCACCCTCGTTCAAGCGGTAGACGGTCTTGTCCTTGGCAAGGTCGAAGGACTTGGTCATGCTGCCCTGCGTCAGGTTAAAGAGCGCACCGGAAGGACCGAAGATGAGAACGGCTCCCGTGGACTGGTTGTTGCCCTCCAGCATGACGCTGTACTGAGCGTACAGCTTTGCGCCGTACGCATAGGTGACGGGGCTTTCAATGGTCTTGATGGAGAAGTTGCTGAACGGGAAAACCCGCATGCTCGACTTTTTATCGTCAATTTCCTTCATGACCAGCGCCGCGCGTCTATCGGAGATCTCCATCAGTTCGCGCACGGTGGAACCGTTTTCTGCGGAGATGGAGCCGCCGCGGATCTGGCCGTAGCCGCAGAGCTCGCCGCCGCTGCTGACCGTGACGGCCGCGCTGTCGGATAAGCTCAGATAGCCGATACTCCCCGCTGCGCGGCCATTGGCGGTGCTGGACTGCATGCCATTGACTACGAGCTTTCCGTCCACCGTCAGGTTTCCGTTGAGGGTCACCTTACAGTAGCTGGAAATACCTGCCGAGGACGTGACCTGCTCCGGCTGACTGGCCGCGGGTCCCGAGTCGGCAAGCCGGTCCGGGATCACCAGCGTTTTACCCGTGGGGATCGTCAGGCTGCCGTTGAAGGTGTCCCCCGCCAGAAGAAACACGATATTCGTATCAGAGAAAGCGGCGTTCAAGTCCGTGTAGAACTTGGAGCAATCCGCGTTTCGCGCCACATACTGACCGTTGGGCGTTACCATCTGGCCGCTCAGACTTTTGTATTGGTAGTCGGCGCTGCCATAGCCATTAGCGCCGCCGGCTGTGATGGTCATTGCCGGGACATAGATGGGGGTGACCTCATAGTCCTTCGTCATCGTCACCGTATAGGTATCGTGGGTGTAGTCATAGGCACCCGTGGTGACGTTGTGCCAGCCGATGAAGGTATAGCCTGTGGGGGCGGTGCCCGGTGTCAGCGTCAGGATGGCGTTGTCCGCCGCCTTGTAGCTGTACGTTCCGGAGGAGACGCCTTGGGCCGTTCCGTTGATCTTCACGGAGCCGGATTTGAGGACGGCACCGGTGTTGTCCCGGTTCCCAGTGGTAAAGGTGTGTTCCGTGGTGTTGGGCGTAACGGTAAAGTTGGAGATCGTGGCGGTATATGAGTAGTTGTCCGTAGAGTAGCCTTTTGAAAATATGAACATTTCATCTTTTCGCGTCTTGGCATAGGCGTGAAGATAGAGGTACTCACCCTTGTTTACGACCACCCGCGTGCTGGCGCTGCCGCTCGTCTGCTTTGAGCCTTTGATCACCGCCGTGCCGTTGGTCTTGATGGTGCCGGCGTTGGCGCTTGCGCTGGCGGTGGTGTAATAGTAGAGGAAAACGCCATACTGATCGTCACTCGAGTTGGAGTTCGAGATGTCTACCGACTGCGCGTTCATGCTGCTGTCGAAGGTGATGATGCAGTTTTCCTTACACTTCACGCGGATGATATCGCTGTACAGAGAGGCGACTGCCTGGCTGTAGCCGGGCTGGGTTTGACTGTCGCCAGTGGCGGTGCCGCTTTCAGAGGACTGAAGGGAACCATTCACGGCGGACCACGTTGAATATGGGAAGTAGGTATGCGGTCCGTAAGAGTTATTTTGGCTCGTGTCGCCGACGTTTGTATGATAGCTTCCCTTTTCATTGTGGTAATAGGAGGAATTAACCTCTACATAGGCGAATTTATCCGCCGCCGCGTCGCTCATTTGAGCGACGGAGAACAGGGGATCCTCCACAAAACGGGCTTCCACGGTGCAGTTGCCGGGGAAAGCGGTTGTATAAGTGCGCTTCGTTGATTCCAGACTACCATTGATGTACCAGCCGTCAAAGACATAGTTCGGGGCGGCAGCGCCGCAGGTGAATGTGTATTCCGTTGTCGCCGGCTTGGAGTAGGTCTCGCCGACTTTCAGCGCGGTACCGCCGACCTTTGCCGTGTAGCTGCCGTTGGTTGCCGGAGCGAGCGTTACCGATATATCCCGATTCAAGGATTCCAATTTGATATCGGTTAACTTAACGGTGGTAATATATTGTGTTTGGCTTGTTTTCCTAGTTATTTCAGTAGAAGATATCGTGGCCAGTGTAACGGAGACAGAGTCGCCGGGGTTGAGCATCGCGCGGTATGCGCCGTCGCTTGCTGCATCGCTCTCATGGCTGAAGGTCAGCGTTCCGCTGGATGTTGGAGCCGTATAAGAAAAAGTCAAAAGGCTTACATCTGAACTGGCATTGGTGATGGTCAGAGTTGAGCTTGCCGCACCCTCGCATTGATAACGTGTTAAAAGGTTGTGTTTTCCTTTATACTCTGCCGGTTTCACCGTCCCGGTGATTTCGGTACCGGCGGCTGTCCAGGAGCTGTCCCGGGGTGTTGACTGATTATGATTGTCTAGACCGGGGGGTGTGCCTTCCTGACAGCCGTTCTCACTCAAACCTATGTCAGGATTTTCAAGACCCTGTATATTCGCCGCCGACGCGGGCAGCGTGACCGCAAGGAACGCCAATACGAGCGTGCAGAGAAACGCCATTCCGCGCCACAGCGCCGCAGGCGGGTTTTTTCTTTCTGTTTTCATCCACTATCATCCCTTTCGCTTTGTGTGGTTTCCGGGGTGCTGTTTCGGCAAGAGGGGGCAATGCCCCCTCTTAGGTACGCGCCGCCTTATTTCCCGGAGTTCAGGACTCCCTGCAACAGGGCAAGCGTCTGGTCGTTATTGAATGCGTTACTGCTGGAAATGTCAAAGTCAACCTTGTATTTATCTTTGCTATCACTGATGACCTGCAATGCGCCAAGGTATGCCTTCATATCCGCCGCGGCGCCCTTGTCCTGGTCGTCGAGATACTTCTGATAGTTTTCTTTTTCTGCTTTGTCAGTCATTTTGTTCATTAGGCCAAGGAGTTTGCCATAGTCAACGTCCCCATCTGCGGTGGCCTCGGCATATGCTTTTTTGATCTCAGGGCCGGCATACTTGGAGTTTGCATAGCTGGTCGTTACACCAAGCGCCAGAGCAAGCTCGGGCGCCGTAGGCTTTCCACCACCGGCGGTAGCAAGCTGCATCGGACTGCTGGGACCGCTGGTTCCATCGCCTTTAAGCGTTGCTAAATAGCCGTTTAATCTCTCTGTGGTGTTCATAGCTTGCGCTTCACCGGCTACGTAGAGGACCATTTTGTTGGCGAATTTCGTGCGAGTTTCTGCACTCCAATTTTCGGGATGGCTATAATCTGCTTCCTCAACGCCCAGTTCTTCCAGCATACTCTTAAAGGTTGCCTCAGGGACCAGCGCTTTCAGGTCTTCCAACCGGTTAGAATCAGCAGCCCACGCGGCAAATGCGTTGGAAATGCCATTGCAGATGTTTGCTAGTTCAACTTCATGACCGTCCAGATTGGACTTTCTGAAATTCTCCAGCAGGGTCTTATGATCACTATCCAGCGTGATCTCCATGGCGGGAAGAATGATCGTTGCGTAAGAGCTGTTCGCATATTTATCCGTGCGGTATTTCACCGTTTCCGCCCAATCAGCACCAAAGGCATTTTCCATCCACTGCTCAATAATTTCGTCACCGTCACTGGAAGAACCTACCTCAGCGGGCGCATCCTTGTAGACCATCACGCGGCCCGTTACGCCGGGGTTCTGATACTTGCCGATCTCGCCGGCGTACAGGATGTTCTTATACAGCGTCTCGTCCAGACCCTCGTTGGTGCGCTTAATGTAGCCGCCGTAGCCCACCGTGCCGACGCCGGCTAAAATGCCGATGATCGCGATGACCACAATAAGCTCTACCAGCGTAAAGCCTGCGCTGCCGCGCAGCTTGTTTCCCACTTGCTTTTTCATGTTGTTTCCTCCTCAATATATTTGATTTCTTTTTGAGAATTATATGAACAGATGATTACTCTGTGGTTTCCTTTCCTGTCTTCCAGTTCAGCACGCCGTAGCCCACGATGCGCGAATCACTCAGAGAGTAGCGGTTGACGGCGACCCTGCCGCCGCTGTTGCCCTCGATGGTGTAAAGGAAATTCCCTTCCACGCACAGCACCGCGCCGACGTGGTCGGGGTCGCTGCCGCCGTCCCAGTCAAAAAAGACATAGTCGCCGGGGATGGGCTTATTCTCTTCGTCATTGGGTTCGCGCCACTTGCGATTATTCTGGAAATCCGCCATGCCTTTGTCCACGTCTGCGAATCTGGGCGGATCGCCGTTGATAGAGGCTTTCTGCTGATCGGCTGCCCACGAAAGGAAACAGGCGCACCATGGGGTGTATTGGTTCCAGCCGGGGTTTTTTGCGTAGTCGTCGATGTACCATTCGGAGAAGTATTTGTAAGTGTAAGTGCTGTCGTCGCTTTTGATCTCTCCCCTGCTGTCGTACTGGCCGGCAAGCGTCTTTAAAAACTCGAACCGCGCCGCCTTTTCCTTCTCGGACAATTTAGTGGACTCCGGCAGGGTGGGCTCTTTCGTCAGGATATCTTCCGCATCCGCTTTGCCGACGCTGTCGCCCTCGATCCCGGTGCGACAGAAAACGGAGGTGCTGTAGCTGTGCGCCGCGGTCGCGAAGGTGAAGGTCACGAGGCTGCCGTCCAGATCGACCCGCGCGCCGCGCAGATTGTCCAGCAGCACCTGATCGCCGCTCGTGCCGCTCGTGAGCGTTCCGCTGTTGTAGCGCAGCAGCACCGCGCCGGGAGTGCCGTCGGCAGTCTTTCCCTGTAGCTGCCAGCCGTCGGAGAGCGGCTCCACGCGGTAGATCTTGCCGCTGGCGGAGAGATCCTCCAGCGCGGAGAGCACGATGCGCACGGTCTGCTGCTCGCCCGCCTCTTTCTGCGTCGTTTGATGCACCCGCAGTCCGAGCAGCATCAGCGACGCTGCGGCTGCCAGCACGATGGAGCTGACAGCGACGGTCACCAGCAGCTCGACCATGGTGAAGCCGCTGTTGTTTCGTTTCATTCGCTCGTCTCCCCTTCCGCTGTCAAGTGGGTGATGGTATAGGTGTTGTAGTGGTGCGCCGCCTTGATGACCTCAGCGGTGTACGTTTTGACCTTTGTGGTCGTTCCGTCGGGCTGTGACTCCTCCTCGGTCACCGTGTATTCGAGGTTCATTTTGATCTTTGTCTCGATGCGAACGGCATCGTTTTTGTAAGTAAGCGTAAAGGTGCAGAATTTGACGTCTTTATCAGTGTCAACAGAGGTCGGGGTGCAGCCGTCGACCAAAGTGCTCAAGCGAGCAACGTATGCATTCATTGCCGCAGTCCTTGCCGCTTCTTCCGAGGCACAAGACCCAGAAGAAACCTTTAAGGATTTCACGTCCTCCGCCAGCGCTACGAATCTTTCGATCTCGCCCTCCGCCTGATAGAGCTGCTGCGTCTGGCGGATGGAGCGCTCCTGCGCCTGATAATTTTTCAGCGCTGCGGTGCAGACGGACACGGCGACGGCGCACAGCACCAGAACGACGATGAGCACATATACCAGCGCGTAACCGCCGTTGCCTTTCCAGAGCTTCTTCATGCGCCACCGCCTTCCGGCACCGCGCGGACATACGTTTTCACCGTAACGAGCTTCGTGGGCTTATCCGACACCGTGACGTGATAATAGGGGTTGTCGCCGTCTTTTTCCGTTTTGACCGTCACATTGGGGAACGCACCTGCGCGGTAGTCAGCGCTTGCCTCCGTAACGCCGTCCTTCATCAGGGTCTCCACGGCGGTACGGACGTTCAGATGGGCTTCCATCACGGCCTGGCTGTGGGCGTTGATCCGTCCCGCCAGAATGAGGCTCGTGCAGATGGGCGCGGAGATCAGGCCGATGATGGCGATCGCCACAACGACCTCCAGCAGCGAAAAGCCCGCTGTTCTCTCTTTCCCGATCTTTTTCATGCCTTGTCTCTCCCAATGGGTCAGTTGAAAATGTCCGTCTTACCGGTCGCGGGCGGCGTTACGCCCGGTTCCTCATAGGTGTTCTGAGCGGACGGCATCAGATACAGCGTCAGGGTCATCTGCCCGTCCAGCAGCTTCTTTTCGCTGTCGTAGTTGAAGGTGGCATACCGGATGGAGGTGATGCGCTCATCCGTTGCCAGCGCGTGCACCATGTTCTTGAACTCCTGATAGGAGGCGTGATAGTACACCGTCAGGTTCAAGCCCTCAAGGAGTGCGCCATCGCTCAAGGCCTGCATCGGCGTGATCTCACCGAAAGAAAACTCGATGTCGCCGCCGCTCCCGAAGCGCTGAAGGAAAATATCGTGCAGTTTCTGGGTGTAGCCCAGCTCCTTACTGCCGGTCCCCAGCGTTTTTTCCAGATACAGCAGGTAGAGGAGCTGATCCTCTTCCTGCATCCCGGCGGGGAACTTGTCGTAAAGCGCGGCGCGGCTTTCCTCGATCGCGGCCTCTGCCGGCTCAAGCTGATCCTGCACGTCCTTGTACATCTCGTTTTCGACGATGGTGGTTTGCAGCGCGGTGATCTGAGCATTTAACTGATCCCGCTCCATGACGTAAGCTTCACTGCGGGGGCGGTAGCCCAGAACATACACCAGAACGGCGACCAACAAGAGCAGGACTGACAGGACAGCCTTCCAGTTTCTACCGATCACTTTCACTGGCCCACCTCCACTTTCTCAACCTTGGCATCGCGGTCCAGACCCTTGCGCGTCTGCTCCGCCTGGATCAAGGACTCGTCATAGGACAGCACGACCGTCAGGTAATAGCGGTTGTCGGCAGGCTTCTGCGTCTGAGAAGCGCCGGTGTTGAAGATATCCGGGATGCCTGAGCCGCCGGTTTGATTTTTGAGTTGATTCATCAGGATCCACATCAGCAGATCGTTTTCATCCATGCCCGTGTTGCCGGAGGTACCGGATGTACCGGAGGTCTGCTGATTCTTCCGCAGCAGCGCGTTGACCGCGGCCACAGTGGCGGCATCCCGCTGGAACGCCGCGCCGCTGTTGATCTCCTTTTGGAGCATCGCAAGGTCGAGCGCGGTGTTGACCGAGCGGAGCTCGCCCATTTCCTTGGCAAGATGGAGCGCAAGCTTGCCGCTCAGCGTCTGATTCTGCCGAATGAGCGCGATCGCTGCGTTGACATTCGTCTTGTTGTCGGTCAGGATATTCAGCAGGTTCGGCAGATATTTGTTCAGCATCACATCGTCGCTCTCATAGAACATGCGGTGCTGATCGGCGTTTTTCCAAATGTCGTCAAAGATCTTGTCGTACAGGATCTGATCCTTTTCCTCACGGGCGATATCCTCGCGCATCAGCAGGAAAAACTGATACATGGCGGCAGGATCGTTTTGCAGCAGCGAGCGCAGCGCCGCCTTTTCCTGCGCGGCAGTGGCGCTCTTGAGCAGGCTGTCGAGCGGGAAGGAATACTGCTGCACCGGCCCGTAGACGGCTTGCAGCGCGTCCAGCTGGTTGGAGTTCAGGTATTGCAGGCTGAGACGCAGCTTTGCAATATCGGCAGACTCAATGCCGGAAGCAGAGGACGTACTGCCGCTGCTGGGCGTGGCAGGCGTGACCGGTGTGCCGGAATTGCCGGGACGGCTCGGAACGCTGGGGGTGCTCGGCGTGCTCGGCGTCGTCGTGCCGGGGTTGCTCGGAGTGACGGGCGGGTTGGGATTGCTCGGCGTGCCGCCGGTGCCGCCTCCACTGCTGCCGCCGCCTCCGGGGAGCAGACCTTGCAGGAAATCAAGGTTATCGGGGGAAATGGTCATGCCGACCTTCTCCATCATGTCGGCGTAGCTTTCGATCTTCTGGATGGTCGCTTCGTCAACGCCCGCGGCACGCAGCAGCGGGAGCACGTCCTTGATCATTTTGCCGGTGATGCCGTTTGACGCGTTGGGGAACAGCTCATCGAGGGAATAGCCTCCCTCAGTGGGAGGTTCTTCCGTACTGCTTTCCTCGGTACTATCCGTTGCGCTTTCCTCCGTGCCCGGCACGGGGGACTCCTTCCCCGCTTCCTCGTACAGCGCAGCGATCATTTTGTCCGGGGAGTAGGCTTCCCGCGGGCCGATGGTCAGGCTGGAAACGGTGTTGAGGGTCATGAAGGGCACGTCGCGCAGCGCCACGAGGAAATAAGCGGCGTCCTCCTTGCTCTGGAAGGCGACCTGCGCCGCAAGACACAACTCGGTCGTGCTCAGAGCGGTCACCGTTGACTTCTTGGGGAGCTTTGCCTCCAGCTCGCCCAGCACCAGTTCAAGGTTGTCGTTATATGTCCGAACGGAGTCGAATACGATGTCCCAGTCGGCGCTGTAAGCGTCGTACATACTCGAATAGTTGTGGTAGTTCTCCGCGCAGCCAGCATTCTGCTGGGCAAGCGCCGTCAGGCGGTCCTGCTGTGCGCGCAGACCGTCCAGCTCCGTGCTCCACGACAGCTTGGAGGTCAGCAGCAGCAGTACGGACGCCGTCAGCGCCGCGCCGCCAAGGAACACAAGACCGTACTGCCACGCGCGGTTGATGGGTGCGCGCGCGCCGGTGATGTGGTTCAGCTCCGGGTCGCCGAAGTCAAGGGCGGTGAGCGCCGCGCCCTGACAGAGCAGCCACTGCGCGCCGTAGTCGGTCTCCGCCATTTCGACGGGGACATTCAGCAGCGACGCGAGCGCCGGGGCAAGCCCCGCCTCCTTCGCCTGACCGCCGGAAAGCACGGCGCTCGTCAGGCGGGCGCGGCCGGGCATGGCGGAGAAGTAGTCGAGCACGATGCCCGCCTCATTGAGGTCGTCCTGCTGGGAATAGCCCCGCTGCAGCAGGCGCTGCAGCTTGACCTGCCCGTTGTGAACGAAGGTCAGCAGCAACAGCTCGCTCTCGGCGTTGATATAGAGGCAGACGCCGTCGTCCGTATCCGCGGAGGACTTCGCGTGCTTTGGCAGGGCAAAGTCCGCGTCCACGGCGGTGGCGTGGCTGTGACCGCAGAAATCGACGGCGGCAACGCTCAGCCCCATGCTGTTGGCAAGGGCGTAGTAGCGGTGGAGCATCGCGCGCGGCACCGCCCAGAGCTGCACGCGCAGATGACGCGCGTCCTCGCGCGCCTCAACGCCCACGCTCTCCCACGAAAGCTGATACTCGCCCGGGTCGATGGGGAAATACTCGTCCATGTTCGCCAGCAGCATCTGGCCGAGACGCTGCTGCTTTTTCACCGCGGGGACGGTGACGCTCTCGCTGATGACCTGCGTGGAGCAGAGCGAAAAGACCACCTTACGGCAGCGGCGGAACAGCCCCTGCCGCAGAACCGGCTCCATCGCGTCGTGCAGGGCGTCCAGCCCCACGAGCTGACCGTCCTCGACCGCGTTCGGCGGCGTGGGCAGGATGACCTGCTCGGAAATGGCGTCGCTGCCCAGCGTCATCTGGGCGATGCGGATCTCCCGCTCGGTGATCTGCACCACCAGCGCCCTGCCGCTCAGCCTTTGCATGCTCATAAGTGTTCCCTCCCGGACTGTGGGAATGGCACAGCCGTCCCGAAGAACGGTTCTGCCCCTCCCACAGGCTCTTGTTTTTCTCTCGCGGGCAGGTCCGCGCCTGCCCTGTTTCTCTCCCGTGTTACAGCCCAAAAAGACCGAGGTACGCCGCGATGAGCCGGTCGCCCACCAGCGCCGCGACCCAGATCCCGGCGGCAAGATACGGCCCGAACGCCAGCTTGCGGGGCGCGCCGCGTTTCATGCGGACCGAGTGGATGATCGCACCGGAAACGCTGCCGAGGATCATCGCAAGAAGGATGCGCTGCCAGCCCAGCAGCAGTCCCGCCCCTGCCATCAGCTTGACGTCCCCCATGCCAAGGCCGCTGCCCCTCGTCACGAACCACAGCAGGAGGAAAAGAAGGCTCACCGAGAACATGCCGATGAGATATGTTTTCCAGTGCGCGGTATCGCCTGCAAGCTGCACCGCGCCCAGCAGGAAGATCGCAAGGTTCACCCCGTTGGGGATCTCGAAGGTGCGCCAGTCGATGAGCGCCACGACCGTCAGCAGGGAGAAAAGCAGCGAATACAGCACTGCCCGCAGCGGCTCGGCCTGATACAGCCACGCCGCGAGCAGCCACGCGCCGCCGTTCAGCGCCTCCACCACGGGGTACTGGGCGGAGATCTTCTCCCCGCAGGCCCGGCACCTGCCCCCCTGCGCCAGCCAGCTTGCCACGGGAATCAGCTCATACCAGCGCAGACGATGGCCGCAGGCCATGCAGTGCGAGGGCGTTTTCACAAACTCCTCTCCGCGCGGCAGACGGAAGATCAGCACGTTGCAGAAGCTGCCGACGCACAGACCCAACGCCGTCCAGAGCAGCAGCAAAAGACAGGTCATGGGAAATCTCTCCTTTTCGCTCAGGGGTCTCCCCCGCCCGCCCGGGTGATAGGGATACCGGACGGGCAGGGCGTTGTTTCAAGGTGCTTGGGGTGGTGCGGGGATGGGGATTAGGCTTAGGATTTCGGGACCAGCTCCCACTTTGCAGTACTAGCCGTCCAAACTGCCGATGAGGTGTTGCTCTTGAACGTGAAATCGTCGATCTTATAATAATTAGAGATGTCAAGGCCCTCAACAGCAGGCTCAACCGTAATGGTAGCGCCCTTATCGGCTTTAGCAGTAACAGTAATCTTCGTGAGTTCCTCATACTCGTCGCTGGTCTTAAGCTGCTTATCAACGGAAGCGAAAGCGACAGCGGTCTTGATGGCGTCGAGCTGAGCATAGTCAGCAGCCTCGTTGGCCTTCTTGATGTAGCCGGAGTAAGCGGGAACGGCGATACCGGCGAGGATGCCGAGGATCGCGATGACGACGATCAGCTCAACGAGGGTAAAACCGGACTTGGAACCAAACTTTTTCATAGGAGTTTTCTTCCTTTCTTTGTTTTGCGTCGGATTTTATATCATCGCCATGCGGCACGGGCCCCTATCTCCCGCTCCTGAATACACGGCTTGGATATACGGATTTAGAGATATTTGTCGAATGCCTTGGTCATGTTGATCATCGGCAGGTAGATGGCCAGCACGATGATGACCACGAAGACCGCCATGAAGATGATGATGGCAGGCTCCATCAGGTTCAGGAGCTTTTTGGTGGCCTCATCTACTTCTTCATCATAGTAGTCGGCGACCTTGCCCATCATGCTTTGCAGGTCGCCGGTCTCCTCGCCCACGCCGACAAGATTCGACACCATGGGCGGAAAAATACCCGTCCGCACGAGGCTCTCCCGCAGAGGGGTGCCCTCGGCGACCATGCCGCGCGCGTCGCGGATGGCCTCCAGATAGTAGATGTTGCCCATGTTGCTGGCGGCGAGGTCCATGCTGTCCGTCAGCGTCAGGCCCGAGCCGATCAGCACCTCCATCGTGCGGCAGAAGGTGGCGCAGGCGGTCTTGACTGTCAGGTTGCCTACCACGGGGGTCTTGCGGGCGAGCCAGCCGAAGAAATGGCGGCCCTTGTTCGTCCTGTGGAAGAGGATGCCGCCCACGACCAGCGCCGCCAGCACCAGCAGCGGCACCCACCACCAGGATTCGAACCATTCGCAGACCGCCATCACGCCCTGCGTGAGCTTGGGCAGCTCCGCGTCCATATCCTCAAAGGTTTTGAGGAAGTTGGGGATGATCTTCGTCATCATGACGATCAGCACGATGATCATGACCACGATCAGTACGCAGGGGTAGATCATGGCGCTGGTCACCTTGCTCTTGGTGCGCTTGCTGCGGTCGAAATAAAGCTCCATCTGGCGGAAGGATTCCTCCAGATTACCGGAGGATTCGCCCGCTGACACCATATTCACCAGAATGGCGGGGAAGATCTTGGGATGGCGGCGCATGGAAGAAGCAAGCGATTCGCCCTTTTCCACGTCCGCCTGCATTTCGCGGATGGCGGCGCGGAGCTTTTTATTGCCGGTCTGCTGCCCGAGCATGGAAAGCACGGACGCGACCGACACGCCCGCGCGCAGGATGGAGACGAACTGACGGCAGAACACCGCCATGTCCTTCGCCTTGGGCTTGCCGAGGAACGGGATCTCGATATCGCGGTTGAGGGTGGTCTGCTCCTTAATGTCTAAAATCGTATAACCGGCGCCGCGAAGGGAGCTTTTCGCGGTCTCGATGGACGACGCATCCAGAGAGGAGCGGACGCGCTTTCCGTTTCGGTTGATCGCCGTATAGTTGAATCCGGGCATGGAGCCGCCCTCCTTTCTCAGGTCTGCCGCCCTGTCTTGAATTTATCAGGCTCGTTGGCGGCGGCGAGGGCAGTCTCCAGCGAAATCACGTGACGGTCGACAAGATCCTCCAGCGCGTCGTCCAAAAGCTGCATCCCGTACCGCTTGCCGGTCTGGATGGCGCTGACGATCTGGAAGGTCTTGCTTTGCAGGATCATGCTGCGAATGGCGGGGGTGACGACCATGATCTCGAATACCGCCGTGCGCCCGCCGCCGATCTTCGGCAAAAGGGTCTGGCCCACGGCACACTCCAGCACGTCCGCCAACTGGATGCGGATCTGGTTCTGCTGCTCGGCGGGGAACGAGTCGATGATACGGTCGATGGTGTTGGCGGCGCCCTTGGTGTGCAGCGTGCCGAACACCAGATGGCCCGTTTCGGCGGCTGTGATGGCGGTGGAGATGGTCTCCAGATCGCGCATCTCGCCGACCAGGATCACGTCGGGGTCCTGACGCAGCGCGGCGCGGAGTCCCGCGGCAAAGCTGCCGGTGTCCGCGCCCACCTCGCGCTGGTTGATGATACATTGATCGCTCGCGTGCAGGTATTCGATCGGCTCCTCCAGCGTGATGATGTGGCGGCGCTGGGTGTGGTTGATGTGGTCGAGCAGCGCCGCGAGCGTGGAGCTTTTGCCCGAGCCGGTGGGGCCGGTAACGAGCACCAGTCCGCGGGGTTTATCCGCCTGCGCCACCACCACGGGCGGAAGGCCCAATTCCTCGGCGGTGGCAATGCGCAGCGGCAGCAGGCGAAGCGCCAGCGACGTCATGCCCCGCTGACGGAACACGTTGCAGCGCATACGCACCAAATCGTGATAGGTCACGGCGAAGTCCGCCTCGCCCATTTCATGAAATTCCTTGAGAAGTCCGGGCGTGATCAGCTCCTGCACATAGGCGGTGGTATCCGCCTCGGTCAGCGGGACCTCCCCAAAGTTGGTCAGCTCGCCGTCCAGTCGAAAAATGGGGGGCTCTCCCACCGTGAGGTGAATGTCGGAGGCGTTGCGCTCCAGCGCGTCATGAATGAGTGTTTCCAGGTCGATCATGCGCCGTCCTCCAAAGGATGAGTTTCTTCCGCCACATTTTCAACGCTGATGCGCTGCATCTCGCTGATGGAGGTCGTTCCCTCCAGCACAAGGCGGCGGGCGCTTTCGCGGAGGGTGTGCATCCCCTCGGCGATGGCAGTCTCCCGCAGCGTGCCCGTGTCGCAGCGGTGGGAGATCATCGTGCGCATACGGGGCGTGATCTCCATGATCTCGTAAATGCCGATCCGGTCGAAATATCCGGTACCGGCGCAGCGCTGGCAGCCCACCGGCTCGTAAACCTCGGCGCTGTCCTTCTCCTTCGGCGTCAGTCCCAGATATTCCAACTCATGCTCTAAAAGAACGTGCCGCCGCTTGCAGTTGGGGCAAAGACGGCGCACAAGGCGCTGGGCGATGATGCCGGTCAGCGCGTCGGCGATGAGGTAGCTTTCCACACCCATGTCCAGCAGGCGCGTGACGCTGCTGGCGGTGTCGTTGGTATGCAGCGTACTCACCACGAGGTGACCCGTGATGGACGCCTGCACCGCGATGGACGCCGTTTCCCGGTCGCGGATCTCGCCGATCATGATAATGTCGGGGTCCTGACGCAAAATGGAACGCAGGGCGTTGCCAAAGGTCAGGTTCGCCTTGGGATTCACCTGCACCTGATTCACGCCGTCCACGTTCGCCTCCACGGGGTCCTCCACCGTGACGATGTTCACCATGTCGCTGTTCAGCTCGTTCAATGCGGTGTAAAGCGTAGTGGATTTACCGGAGCCGGTAGGTCCGGTGACCAGCACGATCCCGTTGGGATGGCGCAGGATCTCGTCGAATTTTTCCAGTTCCGACCCCGTCAGGCCAAGGGCGCGCTTGCTGCGGCGCAGCGCCTTTTTCTGCGTCAGTCGCATCACGCACTTTTCGCCATAGACCGTGGGGAGCGTGGAAACACGCACATCGTATTCCCGGCGGTCCACCAGGATGGAAAAGCGGCCGTCCTGCGGTCTGCGCTTTTCGGAAATGTCCAGATTGCTGAGGATCTTAATGCGCGCGATGATGGCGGGCAGCAGCTGCAGGTCGTAAGTGGCGGTGGTGTACAGCACGCCGTCCACTCGGCAGCGGACCCGGACCTTGTCCGGTCCGGACTCCACGTGGATATCGGAAGCGCGTTGGCGCACCGCCTGCTCCACAAGGGAGTTCACCAGCACCACCACGGGGGAGGCGTTGACATCCTCCTGAAAGACCTGATCTTCCAGAGAGGCGCTCTCCCGCTCGTTGGTCTGGGTGTAAAGCTCGGCAGCCTCCTGCATCTCCTCGCTGCCGTAGCAGCGGTCGATGGTCACGAGAATGTCGGATGTTGTCGCTAAAAATGGCTTAATGCGACACTTGCTGGCAATGGCGACCATGTCGCGCCCCTTCATGTTCATGGGCTCGTTCATGGCGACATACAGCGTGCCGCTGTCCTCCGGATCAAACTGGAAGGGCATCATTGTATATGTACGCAGGATATCCGGGCGAACCGCCTGTCGGACATCCATGGGGATGGTCATTTCGTAAAGGTGCACCACGGGGGTGCGGGTCAGCGAGGACAGGGCTTCGATGACCTGTTCCTCGGGCAGGATGGCGCGCTCTAAGATCAGCTCGCGGATGGACTTGTTCGTTTCCTCCTGAGCACGACGCAGCTCGTCCGCCTGTTCCGCGGTCAAAAGCTGCTGTTCCAGCAGGTATCGCAGGAGCTTTTCGTTCATGCGCGCCCTCCTTTCTCTTGTTTTTCGGGGCAGAAATTATTTTTGAATCAGTGCTTTTCAAAACTGTGAGACGACAGACCCGCCAGGCTCTCAAACGCGAATGAGCCGCTGACGCGCCTAACGTCTCTTTTTTTATGCTCCCCCTCCCCCGGCGGGGCGGAATTGCCCCGCCGGGAAGAGGTGGTCCGAATCATTGCTTTGTCTTACGCTGTCAAATTACTTGACGTTGATGATGAGGTTCGCGCTGGCGCTGCGGGTGTTGTAGTTGACCGTCACCTTCTGACCGGCAGGGTCAGCGAAGTCGTTGATGCTCAGATCGCCAAATTTCGCGATGAGGTTCGCAAGCTCGGTCACAGCCTCGAGAGAGGTCTTGGCATTGCCAAGCGCCGTGAGGTCGTTCTCCGTCAGCGTCACACCGTTGAGGGTGATGCTCGCGCTGTCGGGCAGCAGGTTCTGCGCCTTGGCAACGATCTTGCCGAGGTACTGCGCAACGTATTCGTCGCCCTTGTTGCCGACGATGTCCATCATGGTCTGGCCCTTGAGCGCGGCGGCAAGCTGGGCTGCGGTCTTGGTCTGGATGCCATTGGCGGCGTCGAACTTCAGGCTGTTGAGCAGGTCGATCTTGTCCTGATACTTCGTCAGAATATCCGACACATTGATCGTGGCAAGCTTGTCGTTCAGCTTTGCCTCCAGCTTTGCCTTGCCCTCGGTCTTGATGGTGGAAACGAGATTCGCCAGAACCGCACCGTCCTTGGCAGCGGCGGTCTTCTCGGCATTGAAGTTGAGTCCGAGCTGTACGAGCGCGCTGTAGATCAGGTAATCCTTCAGATCGGGGTTCTTCGCCAGCATATCCTTCAGCGTAGTGGAGGAATTCAGCGCAGTATCAAGCTCTCCCTTCGCCTGGTCGTAAATCGCCGTTCTCAGAGCGGGACCCTTGACCGTAGCAGTTGCAATAGGAGTTTCTACCGTGATGACTGGTTCAGCCAATATCGCGTTGATATGACCAACATTTTCGATATTGAACGTAATGTGGGAGGGAGTAATCTTAGCATCGGGGTAGAGGGCAAGTGCCGACTTAACCATCGACAGCATTTGGTGCTCGTTCGCCTTCTTGACGATCCAAGCCTCGTTGATGTTCTCATCCGCAAGCTTCTCCTTGATCTGCTTCTGGATGAGAGCGTCCACATCGAGCGCGTCGATGTCCTTCTCGATCAGCGGCCACACGGCGTTGATGAGGATGTCGTTGTTAAGCCCCTTGAGGGTGCCGCCGCGGGTGGTAGATTTAACGATCTCCGTCCAGTTGGTATCGATCCAGCTCTCCACCACGGGCATCAGAGCATTATAGATGCTTTCGGCAGTGGTGTACGTCAGCGTGATGTCGTACTTGTCAAGCGTGGTCTTAACCTCGTTGTAGAGGGTGGGGATCTCGGTCTTCAGACCCTCCTGCGCCGCAGTGACGACCTTACCCTTGGTGCCGTCGTTATAGGTGACCTGCGCGGCGATCTGGTCGAGGCCGTCGTTATAAGCCTTCTGGATGTCCTTGCTGATGTTGAGACGCAGATAGTTGCCCTCGTCATACTTGTACTCCAGCAGACCGTTGCTGTTGAGCGTCGGCTTCACGACGAGCTTATAGTTGTAGGTGTAAGCGTCGGTCTTCGCTGCAATGTCCGAGTTGGCGGCGGGAGTGAAGTTCACCTTCAGGTCGATATTGAACTCGAACTTGTCGGTGTAGGCAGTGCCCTGCTCCTTCATCTGCTTGTAGATCTCCTTGGAGATGGCAGTGCCGAGGTCCTTGGCGATCTTGGACTTGCTGCCCTCGAGGGTGGTGTTGCCGTCGCCGACATTGATGGTAGCGTAGGTCTTATCGTTGAACACGACGTCCACATCGCCGCAGACATAGTTGCCCTTGCCGTCGTGGAAGTTCGCCCACAGGCTCTTGCCCTCGGTCTTGAGAAGGTCGACAACCTGCGCCTTGATCGCCTGCAGGGAGTTGCTGGTGAGATCGATGCCGGTCTCGGTCTTGACGGCGTCCTTAACACTGGTCAGGAAACCGTCGATCTGGTCGGGAGTGGGCGTGCTCGGTTTGCCGGTGATGAGCGCGTTGGCAAGCTTGTTCGCCTGCTCGATGGCGGAGACGACCTGGCCGTCCTTGACCTCGAGAGCGACATTCCAGGTGACCTCGCGCTCAGCCTTGTTGTCGCCGGAGGTGAAGTTCGCCTTCACGTCGTCGATCTTGACCATAGCGTTGACAATGTCCTTGACCTGCTGGAGCTGCGTGGCCGTCAGGTAGTTGTTGGTGCTGTTGTCCGTTTCAATGGCGCTGACAACGGCGCTCTTCATCTCGCTGAATCTGTCGTTGACCTGCTTGACGGACTTGAGAACGGCATTGCCGATCAGGTCTTCGGAAACGACCACGGGCGCCTTCGCCTGCCAGACGGCGTACAGGGTGATAATGGGATAGGCAGCGGTCAGCGTGATGGTGCTGCCGGCGGGATACGTCGCGGTCGTGGCGCTTCTGTCAGTCGACCAGCCCAGGAAGGTGTAACCGTCGCGGGTGGCGGTAGCGGTCACGGGGAAGCTGTAAGTGGTGCTCGTCGTCGTCATGGAGACGGGAGACGCACCGTTCAGCGTACCGCCGTTGGCGTCAAAATACAGGGCATAGGTGTAGGCAGTCACCGGGGGATTCACCGGGGGATTCACGGGAGGATTCACGCTCGGGGTGTTATCCGGCTTCGCGTTCTGCACGAGGTAAGACATACGGTAGATCACTGCTGCCACCTGCGCACGGGTGGACAGATCGTTCGGGCGGAACGTGCCGTCCTCAAAGCCGTTGACCAAGCCGTGACGCTGGCACTGCTTGACCGCGGCGAGCGCATACGCGGGGATCGCGCTCTCGTCGACCATGACGGAGAGCGAGCCGCTCTCGGGCAGAGTCACCTTCCAGGCCTTGCGATAGAGGTCGAGGTAACGCTCGATCATGGTGCACATCTGCGCACGGGTGATGGGATCGTTCGGGGCGAACTTGCCGTTGCCCACGCCGTCTACGATCTTGTTGGCAGCCGCCCAGTTGATGGCCGCGGTGTACCATTCACCGGGAGCCACATCAACGAAAGCGCTCTGCCTGCTGTCGCCCTTCGCACCGTGGAAACGGAACAGGACCGTGACGAACATCGCACGGGTCATGTTATCCGCGGGGGCGAAGGTCTTGTCCGCGACGCCGTTGAAGTAACCCTTCGACGTCACATAGTCTACGAACTGGTAGTACCAGTCGGATCTGCTGACGTCCGTGAAATCGTCAGCTTTTTCCGCCAGCGCTGTGGGCACCAGGGAAAAGACGATGCACAATGCCAGCAGAGCACTCAAGATACGCTGCTTTTTCATCTTCTTAACCACTCCTTTTTTTTACTGATGATCTTCGAGTACCGCAAAAGGGTGTCAGCGTTTCCGCCCCAAGCGCTGCTCGCAGCATCCAAAACCTGTCCCTGTCCGGGCGTGCGGATAGGCGCACGTACTGACAGTAATACAGTCTACATAAAGTCTATCAGATATTTTCTCTTTTTGCAAGCAGTTCTTGCTTTTTTTTCTATATCCTTCCAGGGGTCTTATATTCGAAAATGAATCGCCGCGAATTGCTCGGACAAGTCTCACGTGAGACCGCCCTATCCTTCTTCAAAACAGGAGAACGCCGGATAGTAGCGCAGCGGGATGGGCTGTCCGAGCGCGGCAGAGCGATTCTTGAGGATCTTGAGCTCCAGCTCGCGGGGGTCCTTGCGCTTTTCCTCGTCGATGTTGAAGCCGGGCCGCCCCGCCCCGCGCGCCTGAAGTCCCATCAGCACGTCGGCGGAATAGTCAATGCCGCCGGATTCCTTGAAGGCGTTCATGGAGACCTCAAGGTTGTAGTTCTCGCGGTTGAAGGAGGAAATGGCGAGGATGGTCAGCCCGTGCTGGCGGGAGAGCTTTTTCAGCGCGCACACGATGCGGTCAAGGTTCTGCTTGTCCGTGAAATGGACGTCCACCGGGGCGATGATCTGGAGATAGTCGATGAGCACCACGGGCTTTTGTCCGGTCTCGGCTATGTGGCGCGCGACCTCCGCGCGGATGTAGTCCAGCCCCGTTTCGTGGTCGCCCTCGCGGAAATAGAGGTGCTTTGCATAGGAGGCGTAGCGCGTCTGCGCCAGCTCCAGATGCGCGAGATCCTGCGCACTGTAGCCCGCCCAGCGCCTGCCGTCTAAAACACCGCGCGCGGTCTTGGCAAGGCGGCGGCGCGCGGAGGTGTCGAGCAGGAAGGATTCGCGGGAAACGGAACGAGCCATCAGCTCCCATGTCATCATTTCAAGGGAGAAAATGAGCACGTCGCGCCCCTGCATGGCGAGCTGATCGGCGATCTGCATACAAAAGGCGGTCTTGCCCAGCGAGCTGACCGCACCGATCACATAAAGTCCGTCGTAAAGTCCGCCGTCCAGCGTCTGATCCAGCCCCTCAAAGCCGGTTTTGAGCGCGGGGCGCTTTGCCTGCGCCTCGATATAAGCGCGGAATGCCTCCATCTGCCCCGCGGCGGAGGTCTCGGCATAGGGGGGCGGCTGCTGCGCCTGCCGATCCTCGACCGCCTGCGCCAGAAATCGCGCCGCGCCCTCGCGGTCGGCGCAGAGGAATTCGTTCAGATCCTTGCCGGTGGGAACGCCCGGGCAGCGGTACAGCCAGGGGAATTCCTCGGCGAGGGCAGTTGCCCACGTTTCCCCTGCCGCGTCGTTGTCCGTCAGCAGCAGGATGGGGGCGGGTCGATCCAGTCCGCGCAGCAGAGCCGCCGCCTTTTCGCGGTTGCCCGCGCCGTTCAGCGCGGCGGCCCGATAGCCCAGCTCCTCTGCCGAGAGCGCGTCAAAGGCGCCTTCCAAAAGGAAGACCGGCTCTTCCCCGCCCGCAGTCAGCAGCTCCGGCTGAAAGAGCGGCGAAGGCAGCCCCTTCTCGTTGAGATAGCGCTTTTCCGCGACGGCGCGGCGCACGCAGCGCCCGTTTTCGCATGGCAGCACCACGCAGTCATGCTCAGGGTCGTAGCCAAGGCGGAATCTCGTCACCGTGGCGTCGGAAAGCCCGCGTTTGGCAAAATAATCGGTTTTTCGGCGGTGAGAAAAGCAGCTTTCGGGGTAGGAGGCGGGCAGCGTTTCCCTGCTCAGGCGGTCAGCGGGGCGCGCCTCTCCCGCGTCGCCGTGCCCGTAGCGCTTGCTCGCAAGCGCCAGAGCGTCGTGCGGCGAGGTGAGGTTTTCGTCGATCGCCAGCAGATCGAAGAGGTCATAGTCCGCGCCGCAGGCGAAGCAGTGTACCTTTTGCCGCTTTGCGTCGTATCCCATGGAGGGATCGCGGTCGAGATGCGTTGGGTTCAGGCAGCGAAAGCGCTTTTGCGGGTCAATGCCCCGATCATAGAGATAGTCAACGATGCGGGGGCGCAGGTCGTTAAAGGTGTCAGGCATAGGATCGCCTCCTTTTCTTCTCGTTATTATAGCATAAGACCCCGCGGAGGAGCGATTCCCGCGGGGTCTGTAAGATATCTTAAGATATCAATAAGGGGATTTTCGGTAAAAATGGAAAATATGAAAAAAATTAGATGAACTGCATGAAAATGAGTGATTCGACAGAAAATATCAGTATAAAAGTTGTAAAAGAAAGGAAAAATGCAAGGGGCGATTTTGGGCGCGCTGCACGACTTGAGGTCGCCTTTGCACGAAATGAAGTCGTCTTAGCACGGCTCGAAGTCGGAATTGGACAGGCTGTGACCCTCGTTTTTTTCACAGGATGGGCACAGACGGTGGATAACTTCCGTGGAAAGTAGGCGTTTTGGTGGGAAAATCGGACTTTTGTCGTCAAATTTCCGTTTTTTGTGAATATCTTTTCCACGGATGTTTTGTCTTCCAATCAGCGGCCGCGCAGAAATTTGAGGAATTCAGACGTGGTTTCGTGCAGTTGCTGAGGGGTCACTGCATGCTCTGGGGCGGCTTTTTGGCGGGCTTTTTCTTCGCCTCGATCTGCTTGACTGTCTTGTTTTTTTCGATCTGCTGGATGTAGCTCTGCATGGTGGCGTCAATGCCGACGTTCATCTTGCCGCCGAGGAAGGTATTGATGTCGTCATAGTCGAAATCCATGTGGATCGAGCCGCCCGAGACGTCCTCGATCTCCTCCACTGCCTTATTGAACGGGCGGATGATCGCCTCGTCATAGTTGCGGTTTTTGACGTCCTCCTTGGTCGGCAGGCCGATGTAGTGGATGATGTCCTGAATTTTTACGCGGAAGCTGCCGTCGTCATCGACGGGCGCTTTCCGCGCGCGGTAGAAGAGATAAAACGCCATGCGGTAGGCATTTTCGCTCAGATGACCCATCCAGTCGGGGATCAGCTGGTAATACTGGGTCAGGAAGTGGCGCACGTTCTCGGCGAAGGAAATGCGCACCTCGCCGGTGTACTTTTTAATGGATGCCTCGGTCGCCAGATGGGTGATATAAAAGGATTCAAAATACTTTTTGAAGGATTCCGCGGTGATCTTCATGCCCGTGATGGACTGCATATCCTTCTTGATCTGGCGATAGGCGGCGTCTCTGGATCGCAGACCCGCCCAGTCCATGTACTCTTCAATGGAGAAGGTCGCGGTGTTGTTTCGCCAGTTGTCAGCGTTGCCGCGCATCAGAGTGTAGATCAGCAGGCGGTGCGCCGTCCAGGAGAGATTTTTCGTGTATTCCGCGACGGCCTCAAAGATGATGGTCATTTCGTAATCCTTGTTGCGGTAGCGGATGTTCTGGTTGCCGTAGGCGTCAGGCTCGGAATAGGTCACGGTGATGCCGTTGGAGGAGGGATGAAATTCCCTGCCGCGCTTCATGTTCGCCCAGACGCCGCAGATGAAATAGGTGGCGGGGCTGTTGCCCAGCACATCGTATTCCTGCACTCTCGCGGTGACGGTCTTATCAAAAATATCCAGCAGCGTGGCGGCAAACGTGACGGTCTCCGACGCGCCGATGGTCACCGCCTCTGCCACCGCCTCCGGCGAAGACAGATCGTGTGTCTGAAGATAACTGTCCATCAGGGGGTAAATGTCGCCGAAGTCAAAGACGTTCATCTGATTTTTGAACTTTCTGGGGTGCTCTTTTTCCAGCGGCTTCAGCTTATTGTATGTATCCAGCATTTCCTGAAACTGTTCGGATTCCAGAAAACGCAGGGGGGTGTCCTTCAATTGCTCTGCCGGTTCGGGGAACTGGGACATGGTGCGACCCTCCTTTTGCGAAAAGATTGCTTTTTTAGAACCTTAGTATAGCATAAGTTGAAAAAAAGGGAAAGAAAAAGTTTTTTTCGCAAATCGCGAGGAAAATATTCTCATCGCTCGGACAGGTCTCACGTGAGACCTGTCCGAGCGGCGCGCTATTTGTCCGTCAGCAGCGGCTGCCGTTGATGATCTTTCGGATCTGACGCTCGCTAAGGCGGAATTGGGCCGCGAGACTTCGATAGTTAGAGCCATTAAACATGGCGCGAATGTCCCGATCGCGGGCGCCGCGCTCCAGCGATTCCCGCTTGGGAACGTACAGCGTTTGTCCGCCGCACAGCAGCGTCAGGTGGACGAACGCCTCCATACCGATGGCGTCCACGATGTCTCGGTACTCCTCCGGGATATCGTCCGTGCGGATGTGGCGGGCAGGGGGGATGCAAGTGGTAGACATAACATTTTTCTCCTCTCTGAAACCAGGTGAGAAACAGGACGAGTTCCTAAGTCTCACGTGTGACTTGTCCGGCTTTGTCTAAAGAACTGTTTCTACCATTCAGTGCCGCCGAGGGAGGCGTTGTATCCTTCGGTCAAACAGAGCGGAAAATTTATTCCTTTTCGCGAGAGAATATCGCTTGTAAAAAACAAAGAGAAAATTGTCCAAGTGTCGCCGCTGCCGTTCTGAGCTTTTCCGGAGTGATGAGAAAAAGGGCGGAAGACCGACTTGGAAACGTGCAGTTCGCTGTGTGTAATTTTCAGAATTCCGACGTGCTTTCGTGCATGATGTTTTAGGCAGATGTTTGGGAAAGTACGACTTGGAAACGTGCAGATGAGAAGAAAATCAGTTCCAAGAGATTGGATATCGGCGCGTGATTAAAACACCAGATGTAGTGAATTTGGACAAGTCTCACGTGAGTTTTTGTGGGAAGGCGCTCCGATTTCGGCAAGAAATCGAAAGAAGTCTGCACGAAACCAAGTCGGAAATCAGCTGGAACAGGGAAGCGTGGGTGCACGAAACTAAGTCGGAATTCGTCGAAGGCAGGGGAGAGCGCTGCACGAAATCGAGTCGGAATTCGTCGGGGAAAGGGGAAAGCGGGCGCACGAAACCAAGTCGGAACTCGTCGAGAAGATGGAGGAGATGCCGCACGAAACCGAGTCGGAATTCGGCGAAAGCGGGGGAGAGGCGCTGCACGAAATCATGTCGGATTTCACCGGAGCGATCACCGCTGATCGGGGCAGGGGAGGGGGAGGCCTTTTTTCCCGGTGCGGCGTAAAGCCCTTCGCGCAGAAGATGACCATTTACCTCAAATTGAGATCGTTACGATGGTCGGTGCGTTCTATCGCCTGCTTGACATGGTGCACGAATTTTCAATGCTGCACACGCGCTCGGCGTGGAGGCAAAAGAGATCGCGCAGTATGCCGACAGATGTATGTTCTGTGTGTCCGAGGATTTTGGCGCGCCGATCGGCTCACTGGTCTGCGGGAGCAAAGAATTCATTTATGAGCTTCGCCAGACGCGCCGCCTGCTCGGCGGAGATCTGCGCCAGGGCGGCGGTGCCGCTGTCCCCGCGATCTATGCGCTGCGGCACAACATTCTCCTTTTGAACGAGGATAACCGCCGAGCGGAGAAGCTTGCCGAGGCGATTCAGGGCTTGGACGAGACCCGCGTTCGTCGGGTGTTCCATCTGGGAATTTCTGAAGAGGACTGCGGTAAGGACAATTCAGATCTTCAAGACCGTTGACTGCGAAATGACGCAGTAAACGGCAGAGCGCAAGGATAAGAGCGATCCCCGAACCGGTCTGACAATGAACGGTTCAGGGATCCTTTTGTATTTATGGACTTGGCGGGCTTTACCGGGGGAGGGGAGGAGGTCGGCTGCTTTTTTGCTTTTTCAGTATTGCGATGCGCTCCCGCGTGCGTTACGACGGAAGTTCGTGCTTGAGGTTGCGAAGATGCAGATAGACCGTGTTCTTTGAGATCCCCAAACTGGCGGAGACATACACGACTGCGTCCTTGATGTTGAAGATGCCCTGTTGGTAGAGCTGGCGGATGATCTCCTTATTGCGGTTGGTGGAGGGAATATTCGGTGATGCAGAAACGCTCTCTCTCGCCTTTGCCATCGCGGTGGAGATGACCTCATCAATGTCGGCATTAAAGCTCTCGGTCTCTCGGGATATGGTCAGGTCGGAGGTGGTGGGGAGGAATGTGGAGATGAACTGCGAAAACGGCACATCGCACTGGAAGTTCATACAGACGAGTCCGATGATGCGATCCCTCTCGCCGATCACCGGGATCGTCACAGATTTAAGAGTGCGCCCCTCTCTCCTGTTGAAGTAGACCATGGAGTGCGGGGTCTGGCTTTTCTGAATGTCGTGCAGCATGGAGAGCGCCAGGTCGGTGATCGGCGCGCCCACCTCGCGCTTGGTGTAATGACCGTTGATGATTTTAATTACAGAGTGGCTCAGCTCCTCCAGACTGTGGAGCACGATCTCATAGCTGTCGCCAAGATAGAGCGCGAGACCGTCCAGCATATATTGGTAGGATCGAAGGATCTCACGATCCACTTCTGTCAGCTCAAATTTTTTTGGTGCCACAGGTTTTTATCCTTTCTTGAACAAATCTTTTCTCTATTATACCGCCAAAAATGGCAAAGTGCAACAAAAACCTAATAAAAATTGATGCAAATGAGATAATTTAACATGAATGAGAAAAAAACTATTGACTAAATTATAATTCATTGCTAAGCTAAAGTTAACCTGACCGGCAGCCTATTTCATATGTGTGTGCTGGGCTGCCGGGGCAAGAAATACTATGCCGCGCCAGCGGCAGGATGGGAGACAATTTATGGAAAAAATCGAAACGACTCAGGCACCGGCCGCGATCGGCCCCTACTCTCAGGCAGTTTGCATGGGCAGGGCGGTGTTCACCTCCGGTCAGATCCCGGCTGTTCCCGAAACCGGCGTTATTCCTGAGGGCATTGAGGCGCAGGCGCACCAGTCCTGCAAGAATGTGGCCGCCATTCTGACCGCTGCGGGCAGCAGCATGGAAAAGGTCGTCAAGACGACCTGCTATCTGGCGGATATGGCGGACTTTGCCACCTTCAACGCCGTTTACGAGCAATACTTCACCCAGAAGCCCGCGCGCTCCTGCCTGGCGGCGCGTGCGCTCCCCAAGGGCGTGCTGTGCGAGATCGAAGCGATCGCAGAGCTCGACGCCTGAAAACGATCCGATAAACCACATTCTATCTGAAGGAGGAAATTACAGTGAAAGCAAAGAAAGAACTGTCCACGGGACTGGCACTGCTCGGCTTCTTGCTGCCGCTCGCGGTGCTGCTGACTCTCATTTTCCAGGGCGTGAGCATTATGCTCGGCCTGACGGCGGCGATTTGCGTGGAGGGTCTCTTCGGCATCTACCTCGGTTACTCCTGGGATGAGCTGGAAGAGTCCGCCATGAAGGGCATTGGCCGCGTCAACCAGACTGTGATCGTGATGATCCTCATCGGTATGCTCATCGGCGTGTGGATCTCCGCCGGCAGCGTGCAGACCATGCTCTACTACGGCGTGAATCTCATCAACCCAAAGGCATTCCTGCCGATTGCTTTCATCATCTGCATCATCACCTCCATCGTCACCGGTACCTCCTGGGGCACCGCGGGCACGATGGGCATCGCACTGATCGGTATCGCGCAGGGCCTCGGCGTTCCTGTTGAGATGGCGGCAGGCGCTATCATCTCCGGCGCGCTGGTCGGCGATAAGCTCTCCCCACTGTCCGATACCACGCTGCTGGCCTCCGCGACCTCCGGCGTCAAGCTGTTCGACCACATCACCTCCCTGCTTTTCGTGACCCTTCCCGCCTCGCTCATCTCCATCGTGGTGTATGGGCTGCTGGGGATGCGCTACGCCTCGGGCGATGTTGACCTCTCCGCCGTGAAGGTCCTCTCCGACAGCCTGCTCGGCTCCTGCCATGTCAGCGTGCTGATGCTGGTGCCGCTCCTGTTCGTTCTGGTGCTCTCCGCCATGCGCAAGCCCACCATCCCCGTCTTTGCCGGAGGTCTGGTCATCGGCTGCATCTGGGCGATGGTCTTCCAGGGTGCTTCCCTGAACGATGTGATCTCCGCTGCCATCAACGGCTTTGTGAGCGCAACCGGCAATGCGGATGTGGACAAGCTCCTCTCCCGCGGCGGCGCCCTCAGTATGGCGGAAACGATCTTCCTGTGCATCGGCGCGGGTATGTTCTCCGGTATTTTCGAGCGCACCGGCGTGCTCCATCGCCTGATGGACAGCCTGTGCAAGGTTGTCAAGTCTGTCGGCGGTCTGGTGCTTTCCCTGACCGTGACCGGCATTGTGCTGATGTTTGGCGGCGCGGGTCAGTCCTGCACCCTCAGCCTTCCCGCCATCGCGTTCAGAAACGCGTTCGACGATATGGACGTCAATCCCTGCGTCATGTCCCGCACGCTTGAGTGCACGGGAACCGTGCTCGGCTCCATCGTGCCCTGGGACGCCTCTGCCATCCTGTATACGGGTCTGTTCGGCGTGTCCGTCGCCCAGTATCTCCCCTTCAACCTGATCGCGCTGCTCTCTCCCATTCTCGCGGTCGTCACGGCGTTTATCGGCTTCGGTGTGTTCAAGAGCAATGAGACGGTGCATTTCACGCTCAAGTGCAAGAAGTACGACAAGCAGACCGGCAAGCCCCTCTAAGGAGTGCGCATATGACAGGAATCGAACTGGAAGCTGCCCTGACAGCCTTTCCGCGCAGCAGGCTGTGCGATTTTGCTACCCCTGTGCACCGTCTGCCGCGTCTGGAGCGGAAGCTGAATACCTGCCCGCTCTACATCAAGCGCGACGACCTCAACGGCGTCGGCTCCGGCGGCAACAAGGTCCGTCCGCTTGAATACCTGCTGGGCGAGGCACAGGCGCAGGGCTGCGATGTGGTGATCGCCTCCGGGCAGGAGAACTCCAACTTGTGCTCTATCGCCGCATCCGCCTGCTGCCGGCTGGGGATCCGGTGCATCCTGGTGCACAACAATGATCAGCCCACGCGCCTTGCGGGCAACATCCTGCTCAACAAGCTCTCCGGTGCGGAGGAGCACTATGTGGGGCCCATCCCGGAAACGGAACGCAACGACTATGTGGCGGCGCTGGCTGAGCGGCTGCGGCAGGAGGGCAAAAAGCCCTTTGTCGTAGAAAATGGCGCGACCTCCGTTCATGCCGCCGTCGGCTATTTCCACCTGCCGATCGAGTTGGTGAACTCTCCCGCCGGCGCGCAGATCCACGATCTGTTCGTCCCCGGCGGGAACGGCGGAATGGCCGCCGGCATCGTGTACGGCACCGCTCTTCTGGGCGCTCCCTTCCATGTGCACGTCGTCTCCGTGGAGAACACGAAGGAGGAGCTTGAGAGCATACTCGACGAGCTATTCCGCGGATTGGAGCGCTATACCGGCCTTACGCCTCCTGTTCCCATCTCGTCCGTCATGACCGTTCACGGGCAGTACCGCGGCGACGGCTGGGGAATTCCCACCGAACAGTCGGACGCGATGATCGAGCAGATGGCGCAGTTGGAGGGCGTGCTCCTTGAGCGCATCTACACGGCCAAGACGGCTTGGGGTATGTGCGATCTGCTCCGCCGCGGCGAGGTAAAAAGCGACGGTGCGTGCCTGGTCCATTCGGGCGGCTTCGCCTCTCTCTTCTACCAGTACGGATAAAGGTACAGACACCTCAAAAGGCAATAGAGAAGTCTCTTTTGACCGGCAGCACGACTTGCACAGTGCTGCCGGTCAAGCCTGTTCAGGGGCAGGCGCAGCACACGTTTTTCCGCGCAAAGGTCATAATTCCAAGGCATTTTCTGAAATTCGGCGTATCGTGCTGCAAAAGCGGCGTTGTCCAGAGAAGAAAAAATCCGACGCATTTGCGTCGGATTTTTTTGTATAGGACCCGTTTTGGGCGGTTTTTGTTTTCCGTAAGTCAGTCGTCCAAAACCATTTTGAGCGCCTCCACGGTGCGGCGCAGCTCCTCCAGATTTTCAAGACAGGTGTCAAGCTTTTTCCTGGCGGTGTCCTTGTCCACGTCCGTGCTGAGATCCAGCTCCTTCAGTTGGGCGATGCTACGCCGGACCGATCTTCCGAAGGAGTCGACCGTCCGCAGGGGGTTGGCGCTCTGGGCGGGCTTTGCCGGGGGAGGGGGGAGTTCGGCTGCCTTTGCCCATGCGATGGCGCGGTGCACCAGCGCGGGCAGGTCGCCCTTGGCGTCGTTCCGGGCAACATACTCCTCTACGACGGGCTGAAGATGGATGTTTTTCTGACGCGCCAGCTCATAGGCATCAGTCATGGTCATCTGCCCATGCTCCGCCCACGCGGTAACGGTCTCATCCAGATTCAGAAGATCCAGATACCGCTCCACGGTGGCGCGGCTCAGATCGACCTGAGATGCCATCAGCTCCGACTGCTCCTTCACATTATCGGGGAGCCCGCCCTCTTCCGCCAGCGTGCTGCGCAGGGTCTCCAACTGGCGCGCCATGTCGAAGGCGGAGATATTCCGGCGGTGGATGTTGGCGCCCATCAGCGCCCGCAGCTCGGAAAGCTTACTGTCGTAATGGCGGATCTTGCAGGGCACGGTGGCGCGGCCCAGCTTTCGGGAGGCGTGGACGCGCCGGTGACCGCTGATGATGCGGTAACGGCCTTCCGTGTCCGACGGGGTGACGATGATATCCTCCAGCAAGCCGTCCTTTTCCATGGAGTGCATGGTGGAGAGAAATTCCTCGTCCTCCGCCATGGAAAAACGGTTCAGGGGGTTATCCTCCAGCGCGTCCAGCGGGATCTGGTGGGTGAATTCACCGTTCACGGCGCTGGCATTGGCGGTGGTCTTTTGCAGCGTGGAGAAAATGGAGGGATTTTTCTTGCTCGCCATTCATCAGCCCCCCATTCTTTCCAGCATTTCGTCGCACAAAGCGGCATAGTCGGCGGTCGCGGCGCAGCGGGGAGAGAAGAAGCAAAGGGGTTGAAGCGCCAGAGGCGCTTTTTTGACGTCAATATTCTTGCGGATGAAGGTTTTGAACGCGAGTTCGGGCAGCATGGCAGGGAAGTGGGAGATCATTTCCTTATCGAGACTGGAGCAGACCTCCACCGCCGTCATAAAGATGCCCAGCACGCGAATGTCGGGGTTGGCGATCTCGCGGACGGACTGGATGGTTTCCAGCATCACGTCATAGCCCTCGATGGAGTTCTTGTCCACCTTGATGGGGATGAGAACATACTCAACGGCGACCAGCACGTTGATGTTAAAAAGGCTTTCGAGAGAAGGGGAGCAGTCGAAGAATACAAAATCGTATGTATCGGGAAGCTGCGGCAGCAGGCGGCGCAGGGTGGTGTCCCGGCCGAAGGGCATTTCCTGCATGGCTGCCAGCGCCGGCGCCAGCAGACCGCCGCCACGGATGAGATCCAGATGCTCGATACTGGTGTGGCAGATGGTGTCCGCCAGGACGGCGGTTTTGGATACGATAACGTCGGTCAGGGTGTAGGGGGGAACTTCCGTCAGCTGGAGGTTGCTGGTGGCGTTGCCCTGGGTGTCCATGTCCACAATAAGGACCTTTTTGCCCCGGCGGACCAGTTCGCCTGCCAGATTGATGGCGCTGGTGGTCTTGCCGGTGCCGCCCTTCTGGTTCATGACAGCGATCGTTTTCATATCTGGCTACCCCCGTTCTTCTCCAGCTCCTCGATGCTGGCGACCTGCTCCAGCACGCTGTCCAGGATCAGCTGGCTCATGCTCATGTGCAGCTTGGCCGCGGCCATTTTGATGCGTGCCCGTTCGTCCTCCGTGGCGTAGACCAGCAGCTTGATCTTCTTTTCCTGTTCCATCGACGAAACCTCCGTTTGTGCGTCGTTTGATGTCGTTCCTTGAAAATTCCAGATGAAATCGTTTTGCACGGCTGCGGGCTGGCCCGCAACAACCGCTCGTTGCTAACATTATGACATTATAATGTCATGTCGTCAAGAGGAGAATGGTCGAAATGATGTCATAACGAAAAAATTTTTACTGCATATTGATGGCGTGTCGTGATTCTGAGAGTTAGGTCGGAAGCGTTCTTCCAAAATTTGATGAATAATAGAAGAATAGGGGGGAGCAAATATGATTTATTTCAAAGATTGGGAGATCTCACACGACGGCAGTATTCTGGCACGCCAGTACGACCATCTTTCCCGTGTGCTGCTGGTGCGCGGCACGCCGCAGGGCTATGACTGGGAGATGCGGGTACGGAAGGGGGACTGGTACGAGACCATTCCCCTGAGCCCCATGGAGGGGGACGTGGGCTGTGTGCTGACGGAAAAGCATCTGGCGCTGTGGGGCTGGTACAGCTTGCAGCTGGTGGGAACGCTCCGCACCGACGGCGTGACCGTACAGCACAGCAATGTGATCAGCGTTTTTGTGGCGGAAAGTCTGACGGACGGGGATTGGCCGGCCTCGCCCAGCGAGTTCACCCGGTTGGAGTCCAATGTTCGGGAGATGAATGGTCACCCGCCCATCCCCGGTGAAAACGGCTTTTGGATGCTGTGGGAGCTGGAGAGCCACAGCTACAAGGAGAGTGCTTTCCCACTGCCGAAGGGACTGGATGGCGTAAACGGCAAGGACGGCGTAAACGGCAAGGACGGCGTAAACGGCAAGGACGGGACAGACGGAAGAAATGGGACAGACGGCAAGGACGGCGTGGACGGCAAAACGCCGATTCGCGGCGTGGACTACTGGACCGAGGACGATGTAAGCGCCATGCGGGAATACATCGACAGACGGCTGGGGGTGGTCGAAAATGGCACTTACTGACAAGCTGACGGCGATCGCGGACGCGATCCGCGCGAAAAACGGCGGCACGGACAAGCTGACGCTCGCGCAGATGCCGGAAACCATCGCAAATATCCAGACCGGGACGGACACGGGCGACGCGACGGCGGAGGCGGGCGACGTGCGCAAGGGCAAGACCGCCTACGCCAAGGGGCAGAAGCTGACCGGCACGCTCGAAGAGAGCGGGGGCGGCCCCGCTTATGTGGTCGGCGCGCCGGTATTGTTCACGCTCACCGGCTGGGACACCGCCGAGCAGGGGACGACCTACACCTTGACCGCCGAGGGCTACAAGATCGGCGAAAACGGCGTGCAGCTCGGTCTGCCGTCCGATTCCTCCACTGTCAACACGCAAGCAGTGATCGCAGCGGCGCTGACCATTGCGAACACCAAAGTCACCGCGCCGGACAAGGAGAAGAACGTGGCCGGATTCACCGAGATCACCATTTCCGCTGTGAACGCGCCGAGCCGGGAACTGACCGTCGCCATCTTCGGGCTTGAAGAGGCGGAACGTGTCACGGTGACAGAGCCCGTCATCGAGGGCATCCCCGCGCCGGTTGCGCGCAAATATCCCGCGAAGGTCGTCCGGGAGGGCAGACAGTTCACCGGCATGGTCGCGTGGTCGCCGAGCGCTGTGGCATTTAACTACGCTACGGTCTACACGGCGACCATCACGCTGAAGGCAAAGGTCGGATATACATTTGACGGCGTGGCGGAGAACTTCTTCACGGCAGCGGGCGCGGCGAGCGTCAGCAATGCTGCGAACAGCGGCGTTGTGACCGCCGTTTATCCGGCGACCGCCGAGAAGGGGGCGAAATCGTGAACTGGCTGAACCATGTTGCGGTCATCGCCGACGGAAACGGACGCTGGGCGGAGCAGCGCGGTCTGGAGCGCTCCTTGGGGCACGAGCAGGGCTTGAACAAGGTGGAGGACATGATGCACTGGTGCGTGGACATGGGCATCCCCACGCTGTCCGTCTACTGCTTTTCGTGGGAGAACTGGAACCGGCCCAAGGAGGAGGTGGACGCGCTCTTTTCCATGGCGAACCGGTATTTTGAACGGTATCGGGAATTTGCGGCAAACAACATCCGCGTGCTCATCTCCGGGACGGACAAGCGCGTGCCGCCTGAGAGCATCGAAAAAATGGAGCGCATCCAGCGCGAGACCGCCCACTGTGACGGCCTGACGCTGAACCTGTGCTGCAACTACTCCGGGCGGATGGAGATCGTGGACGCCGTTGCCAAGGGCGCGCGGACGGAGGAGGAGATCACGGCGGCGCTGTATCAGGATCTTCCCGAGCCTGACCTAATCATCCGCACGGGCGGCTTTCAGCGGCTCTCCAACTTCCTGCTGTGGCAGTCCGCCTATTCAGAGCTTTACTTCACCGAAACGCTGTTCCCGGACTTTTCCCTTGGAGAGTTCCGCCACGCGGTCAAGATGTACGGCAGCATCAGAAGAAAGCGGGGCAAGGTATGAGCTATACATCCAATCAGTACAAGTATCTGCTGCTCAAGCGGCTCCAGCGGCATTTTTCCATGGGCAACGCCTACGACAGGGCGTATACACAGAGCTTTTTCTGGGAGCTGTTCGACGATTCCGTGACCGTTACAGAGGAGGCCTATCAGAACTTCTGCCGCCTGATGGACGACGAGCTCGCGCTCTGCGCGGAAAAGGGCTGGTATACCTGCAACAGCATTCCGCAAAAAGACATAAAAGAGCATGGGCTTTTGCTCACAAAGGCGTTCGCGGAGATCGGCGTCACGCTGAAGATCGGATTTCCCTCGATCGAGGAGGGGACGGCGACCTTCACAAAACCGAATGGCGCGGTCATGGTCTACACGGTCTCGCCGGGAAACAGTGCGGGCTTCAACTATTTCTACATCAACGCAAGGGCGGGCACGGAGTACCAATATGCCGCAGCGTCGGCGCCTGCCTACAATATGCAGGGGATGGACGTGCCGGAGGAACTGGGAAACCCGAAGATCGCTGGCCCCGGGACATATTGGAGCTACAACGCGGGCACGAAAACGGTGACCGTTTCCGGCGAGGGGGCCTACGCGGGTGCGGCGAAGGACGAGCAGCTTGGCAGCGGGCTGTATCATACGGTGATCCTCGGCGCGAACGTTTCCCGTCTGCTGAGAGAGTGCGTGATCCCCGGCGCTTCGGCGCTGGTGCTGCTGCGGCCCTCGGACGCAGGCTTTGCGGTCGACCCGCAGTTCAACCGCAGCGAGAAGCTGAACGTTTACACAGACTGCACTGCCGCCATTGAAGCGATGAAAGCGGTGAGCAAGCCGGAGAACATCACGCTGCACAGTCTGTCGGAATGGGGAGGATAAAAAAAGGGGCGCTTGCCGGACTGCGGCA
>ERZ773186.280-NODE-280-length-51008-cov-11.091084_pt1 | contig 51008 bp, 43 predicted proteins | sample MGYA00581000_ERZ773186 | MGnify/ENA primary metagenome ERZ773186 (study PRJEB29015, sample SAMEA2737752) | human gut metagenome | biome: human gut; feature: human-associated habitat; material: faeces | place: China | collected 2012 ...
CAGGATATTTGTTCACGAAAAGTCTTACTACGTGTGAGCCGATGAAACCAGCACCGCCCGTGATAATGATATTCTTCATTTCAATTAATAATTTATAATTAATAATTATTTTGCTTCCGCCAATTCGGCGATACACTTCTTCAAACTGTCAGTCCAGTATGGCACCTTGAATCCGAAGGTCTGCTTCAGCTTGCTCTTGTCGAGCACTGAGAAGTGAGGACGCTTCACTGGGCTTGGGAATTCCTCGCTGTAGCAAGGCTGGATATCACAGGTGTTGCCGCTGAGTTCGCAGATAATCTTGGCAAAGTCGAACCAAGAGCATACACCCTCGTTAGAGAAATGATAGATGCCAGTCTTGTCGAGCTGGTTGGTCTCGATGATGTGAGAGATGACAGCAGCCAGGTCGCCGGCATAGGTAGGAGTACCCACCTGGTCGAATACCACCTTCAGGGTGTCATGACTAGCCGTGAGGCTCTGCATAGTCTTCACGAAGTTCTTACCCCACTGCGAGTAGAGCCATGCTGTGCGGATGATGATGTGCTTGCAGCCTGTAGCCTCGATGCTCTTTTCTCCGGCGAGCTTGGTCTTGCCATATACGCCGAGCGGATTGGTTTCCCAGTCTTCCTTGCAAGGGAAGTTCTTGTCGCCCTGGAACACATAGTCTGTGCTCACATGAATCAGGGTTCCATCCACTTCCTTCATCGCCTGAGCCAAGTTGCCTGCTGCCGTGTTGTTGAGCAGGTTGGCGAGGTCGAAGTCGCTCTCCGCCTTATCCACGTTGGTATAGGCAGCGCAGTTAACGATAACCTGGATATTATTTTCCTTCACCTTTTCGCGAATAGCGTCGAGGTTAGTGATGTCCAATTTCTCATAGCCTTCAGCCACATCGGTGAAGACAAACTTGTGATTGCTGTTTTTGGCGCAAATCTGCATTTCATGGCCAAGCTGGCCATTGGCGCCTGTTACTAAAATATTCATTGGATTATATTTTTCTATTATTATTCTTCTTACACTAAAATAAAAATTAAAGTTCACTTGCCCATTTTTTCCCTCGTTCCGTATGAAGGAAAATTGCTAGGCCCCATCCTGCAACGGCAAAGATTGCAAAAACAAAAGTCAATAATTCCATAATAGTTTATTTTTTTGTTTGAATTCTCAGCAAAGAATTTGCAGGCTTATCAACAGTTTCGACACATCATACAGGTAGGTGGCGAGTATCGTGCGCCTATCGTATTCCTTCTCCGTATTTGACTTATTGCCCATTTCAATGCTCTTTTATATATAAATATGTGGCAAAGGTACGCAATAAATCTGAGATACGCAAGTTTTCTCTTCATAAAGAAGAAGATAGTAACAAAAATTAAATGTTAGAGCAAATAAAAAACCCATCACCTTCTTTCACAAGAAAGTAATGGGTCTTTCCTAAACATAATAGTAAAGCATTTCTGCCTTTTTGAAAGCAATGCAATTCAATCAAGCAGGCTTCCTATCCAATCAATCCTTTTCCCTAAAAAACTAATACTGTCCTTATTTAAATCAACATACTAAATCAACAAAAGGAATATTTTATACCTTTAACTAACTTTTAAGAAGACTTGAAGTGGTATTTTACCAATTGTCTTATTACTGCTTTTTTGAATTCCGAGTGCAAAGGTAGGCATTTTTTTCAAAGTTGTACACCCTAGTAGGCATTAAGTAAACTTTTAAAAAGGCAAAACATCCATAACCGCCTGATAATCAACATAGGTTAAATCTTAACTATTTTTATCAAAGTAAATGATATTATCTGAAAAGAAATTTGTATCTTTGCACCACAAAATCGACAAATAGACTATTTTATCCCCATTTGGAGACTATTTTGTCCCATTTGGAGACAATTTTATCATTAACAAAATACTAATAAAAAGATGAAGCAATTGTTTTTTTTACTTCTTATGCTTATGATGCCACTGCTCACCCAAGGTAAAACCGACGAGAAGAAGCTTCTGGAGCGTATAGATTACATGATTGATAACGATAAGCATTATCAAGACATCAAGGAAAAAGAGCTGAAACAGCTGAAACTGCAAGCCATTAAGGCAACAGACAGCAAGACCCGGCTGCTTTTCCTCGACAGCATATACCGTGCCTACAGCACATACCGCTACGACTCGGCATACGCATATATGAAAAGAGGACTTGAGCTGGCAGAAAAGTGCAAGGATTCATATTACATCACCCTCAACAAGATAAACCATGCGTCTATACTCTCGGTAAGAGGATTCTATGGCAAGGCCGAAGTCCTGCTCCAGACACTCAACCCAGAAACAATGCCCTACAAACTGAAGTTATACTATTACTTCACATACGCCTGGATCTATAATTACTGGGAATCATACGCCAAGAATTCTGACTTCGCAGAAGAATTCCGCACCCAAAAGAGGCATTACATGGATCTCCTGCTCCAGAATTTCAACGAAGATAGCAGAAACAACGTCTACTACAATTATCTGCTAGGCGAAAGGATCTATATCGATGAACCTACCAGCAGGAAATCGCTCACACATTTTCTGAAGGCAATGAAAATGTCTCCAGTCAAATCACGCATCCATGCCATGTCGGCATACGGTGCTGCCCGATACTACAAGTTAACCGGCAAATTCGACCTTTACGAGAAATATCTCGTGGAGGCAGCCGTGAGCGACGGCTTGTGCCAGCTCAAGGAAACGTTAGCACTGCAGAAACTGGCCTATTACCTCTTTAAAAAGGATGAGAACAACAGCAAACTGGCAGCCAAATACATCCAGCACACCATGGAAGATGCCCAGTTCTTCAACAACCAGCTGCGCATGATAGAGATTTCACACATCCTGCCAGTCATCGCAACTGCCAACCAGCAGGCTGCCGAGCGTTCACGTGCCCGCATCCTTATAGGCTTCATCACCGTAAGCGCAGCGCTGATCATCATCCTCATCCTTGCCTTCGTGAACAACCGGCAGAAGAATAAGCTGAAGAAAAACAAGCAGGAGATTGAAGAGCAGAACAAGAAACAGATAGAGATGAACGGCCAGCTTTCAGAGATGAACGGCCAGCTTTCAGAGATGAACGACCAGCTTTCAGAGATGAACAATCAGCTCACCGAACTGAACCAGCAGCTCATAGAAACCAACATCAAGCGCGAAACATACTTGCGCCTCTTTATGGACATCAGCGCTGCATACATCAGTAAGCTCGCTGATTATCGCAAACTGGTAAGCCGAAAAATCAAGGCAAACCAGGCTGCCGACCTGCTGAAGAGTCTCAACACCCACAAGATGGAAGAGGAAGAGACACAGATGTTCTACAACCGTTTCGACAAGGCATTCATGGAACTGTATCCAGGTTTCGTTACGGAGTTGAACAAGCTCCTGCTGCCAGAAAGCCAACTGGAGGTGCCAACTACCCACACGCTGACCACGGAAATCCGCATCTATGCCTTGATGCGACTGGGCGTAACCGACAGTCAGGAAATAGCCACCCTGCTGCATTACTCCACCCAGACCATCTACAACTACAAGTCGGGCATGAGAGCAAAGGCGATCAACCGCGATACGTTCGAATCGGATGTCAATCGCCTCTGCCACATTATTATATAGTATTATAAACTATCAACTAGTCACGGTGTATCACGGTGCCGTTTGCCTGGTGCGTAGCCAAAACCAGAACTTCGGCTATCTGCACATGCTCAGGGGCACTGGCAGCATAGAAAGCTACATCTGCCACATCATCACCATTCAATGGTTCGATGCCACGATACACATTGTCGGCACGGCGGGTATCGCCATGGAAACGGACGTTAGAGAAGTTGGTTTCCACCAATCCCGGCTTCACGTTGGTAACACGCACCTTGGTGTGAGCCACGTCTATGCGCAGACCATCGGTGATGGCCTTCACAGCCGCCTTGGTAGCACAATACACGTTGCCACCCGCATAGGCAGCATCGCCTGCCACACTGCCGATGTTGATGACATGACCATGGTTTCTTCTCACCATCCCCGGTACAATGAGGCGGGTCATGGTGAGCAAGCCCTTGATATTGGTATCAATCATCTGATCCCAATCATCAAAATCTCCCTCATACTCAGGTTCCAGACCACGAGCCAATCCGGCATTGTTGATGAGCACATCAATCTTTCGCCAATCCAGCGGGATGTAATCCACCGCCTTCTTGGCTGCATCACGGTTGCGTACATCGAAGGCTAGAGCCAGCACCTGGATGCCCATACTCTCCAACTGTTTCTTCAAGATTTCCAACTTACCGGTATTTCTACCCGTAAGAATCAGATTGTAGCCGCCTTGTGCAAAGCGACGTGCGCAAGCCTCGCCTATTCCGCTGGTTGCGCCGGTAATAAGAGCAATTTTATTCATGTATTTTGTTACTTTGAACTTTATGATTAGTCTTTGTTTTTTGTGGGGATTCTTCTACTTTAAAGTATCAGAACTCTCACTTCAGCATTCGCCATTTTCTCTATCTGGTTCATCGGACGTTTGTAGTAAACACTCTGAATCGCCTTGTTGATGATGCCATGCCCCACGGCAAGAATCGTCTGGTCGGGATACGCCACCTTGAGCCAGGTAAGGAAGTTCTGGGCTCTCGACTTCATCTTTTCCAAACCCTCGATGTTATCGGGCCAATCCTTCGGATCCTTAGGAAGAGAAGGGATGAATTTCCCCGTGAAATCTCCCCAGTCACGCTCTCTAATCAGAGGAGTCGTCACGATATGTGAGAGAATCTCATCTTCGGATAATGCATTTCCCAGATGAGGACGGGCGATGATGGCACAGGTCTGCATGCTGCGGTAAAGGTCGCTCGATACGAAGACATCGATGTGGTCGTTTGCCATCTTCCGGGCCACTTCCTCAGCCTGCTCTATACCCTTTTCATTCAGTCTGCCAGGTGTTTGTCCCTGCATAATTTGCGCTGCGTTATCCACGGTCTCTCCGTGACGCACAAGATACAAAGTTGTCATATTTTGTTTTTGCATACAAAATTACTGATATTTATTGAGAATAAGGAATAAATTGCGTTAAATAAGATATAAAAGGTATAGAAAAAACAAGAAATATCAAAATTCTTTTGTACTTTTGCAATAGGATTCCTATCCGAATTGCAAACATAACATAATAATACATTAATAGAAATGAAAGTAATACATAGTTCACTATTCCGCGCCGTATGCGCTATCATCGTGGGCGGACTGCTCATCCAATACAGGGAGCAAACCGTTACATGGATTACCATAGCCATTGGCGTACTGTTCTTTCTCTCGGGCGTATTCTCGCTGCTCAGTTATCTGAGTGCCAAGCGAAATTCCGAGAAGATGAAGGGGCAGTATCTATATGATGCCCAGGGTAACCACATCGTGGGCATGCGTCCCAACTTCCCGCTGGTGGGAATGGGTTCGCTGATTCTGGGATTGGTCTTGGCGCTGATGCCAAACGTATTTATTGCCTGGCTGATGTTCATTCTCTCGGCATTGCTGATTATGGGAGCACTCAGCCAGATGGGCACATTGGTTGCTGCTGCCAAGATGGGCAGAGTGGGAATCGTATATTGGCTGATGCCAACGGCGCTCCTGTTGCTCGGTCTCCTCACCCTCTTCCGTCCTAGCTCCATCGCCTCCGCCCCACTCCTGGTCATAGGATGGGCCATGCTGGTATATGGTGTGGTAGAAGCCGTAAACACCTTCAAGGTTTCCAACAACCGTAGAAGATGGAAGAAGATGCAGGATATCAAGACATCCAATTCTCCTTCCGATAAGGTTTACGAGGATGCCACATACATTGAAGAGAAATAAAAAAGAAAGCTTCAAGCATCAGAAAACAGAATCTGATGATTGAAGCTTTTTTATTTCTATCCGTCGATTAATCCACCAAACCCTCTACATATTTACAGAGGATGCCGATGCCGGTGGCGTTCTCGCCGCCCTGCGGAATAATGATGTCGGCATAGCGCTTGGTAGGCTCGATAAACTGCTCGTGCATAGGCTTGAGCACCTTGAGATAACGATCTACCACCATAGAAACGGTTCTGCCACGATCGATGGTATCACGCTGGATGTTGCGGATCAGGCGCTCATCAGCATCCGTATCCACAAAAACCTTCAAATCCATCAAATCGCGCAAACGCTTATCTACCAGGGTCATGATACCCTCGATGATAACCACAGGCTTAGGCTCCACATGCACCGTTTCCTTTTCACGATTGCATTTAATGTAGCTATAAGTAGGCTGCTCAATGGCACGACCCGCTCTCAAATCCGCCAACTGCTTGTGCAGCAACTTCCAGTCGAAAGCATCAGGATGATCAAAGTTAATCTGATGACGCTCCTCCTCGGTCATCTCCGAGGTATCATTATAATAGGAATCCAATGGCACCACAGCCACGAAATCAGGTGGCAAAGCCTCTACCAGTCGCTTCACCACCGTGGTCTTACCAGAGCCCGTTCCGCCGGCAATACCAATCACAGTTACTTTATCTAGATTTTCCATTCTTTCTATTTTTTTACTATAAGATTTCTTATTAACTATAAGATTTCCTCAAACATCTTTCGATAGTACTCTGCCTTCTTCTCCACCGCCATCGGATAGGCCCTCGAACTCGAAGGCATGCGATAGAGGCGAAGCCGGCGGTCTTCAAACTCAAACTCCACAAAACCGCCCATTTCCGGCTTTTCCTTAATCCCGAAATGTTCAGAAAAGATCTTGGTGGCTAGCTGGCCGGCAGTGAGCACCGCCTTGCACTCGGGCAGCAGCCTCAGCATGCCATCCAAATCAGAAGGCTGCACAATCTGCAGGTCCTTATCCGATGCCGTATTCTTGGTACGTATCACCTGCTGGGCAGTATCATATATCGCCACACCCTTCTCCTTCAGAAACTCCTTGATGGCATCCAGGCGATACGTCTTGTTCTCCACATCCACGAAATGCAGCTTATCACCGAAGTAGATGATGCCGAAGATTCGCCACATATCATTCTGAAAGTTAGGATAATACCAAGGCATGCACCATCGCTTCTCCGAAGGTGGAAACGTGCCGAGCATCAGCAACTTGGCATTGCCCGGCAACCAAGGCTCAAAAGGATGATTCTCAACCATTCAGCTGTTAACTATAAACTCTTAACTATCAACTAAATCAAAGCTTTTCCTTCACCAGATACAATACCACTGGCAGGTGGTCGCTGTAGCCATTGAGCCATCTGCCACCAGCCTTGGTTCTCAGAGGCGAACCCTTATACTGGCCCTCCTGCTGGATGAGATAGTCTCTGCGGAACACGTGGTTCTTCCAAAACTTCAGGCTAGAGTAATCCTTCTTCTTCGCATCCTTGTTCAGCAGGTTAGGAGTCATCACAATCTGGTCGAAAAGATTCCAGCTGCCATTGTAGAACAAGGTACCCTTGCCCTCCTTTGCCAGAATATTATACCAAGGATTATACATGTCGCCCTCGCCCACCTGCGAAATCTCAGGCTTCGCACGGAGCACCTCATGCATACTCTTATCCGTAGGGTCATCGTTCATATCACCCATCACGAAAACCTTCATCTCCGGGTTTTCTCTGAGCAGACTGTCCTTCACCACCTTGGTCTGGCGCGCACCGCTCTCACGATAGAACGGACCCGAGAAACGGCTTGGCCAGTGGCACACAATCACAGCCACATCGTCGCCCGCCATCTCGCCACGCACCGTCAGGAAGCCACGGGTCTTGAAGGCAGAATCCTTTGCCAGTTCCTGCACGTAAGGCACCAGCTTCACGTTCTTCACCGTGAAGAGGGCAGGATTGTAGAGCAGGGCACAGTCGATGCCACGCTTGTCAGGACCCTCGATGTGGCAGAACTGCATGTTGCGCGCCTTGAGCGGAGGCTGGGCGGTGAGATCCTTCAGCACGTTGGCATTCTCCACCTCGGCAAGACCGATGAAGGCGCAGCCCACGCCAGGGAGCACATCCGTACCCATATCAGCCAGGGCACGCGACATGTTCTTCAACTTACTCGTATATTTCATACCGTTCCAGCCCTTGGCAGGCAGATATTCATAATCGTTCTTACCCGCATCGTGGCAAGTATCGAAAAGATTCTCCTGATTATAGAATCCCACAGCATACACCTGAAACTGTTTTCCTCCGGCAGCTGCAGTCTTTTTCTTCTGAGCTGAAGCGCCCAAGCCAATCAACATCAGCAGGGCAGCCAAAAACCATACTTGTCTTTTCATAATTCTTTCTCGATTCTTTCTCGTTTTACACTTGTTTTACACTCGTTATTACACTCGTTTAACATGTATTTAATCAATTTATAACCGCAAAGATAACATAAATATCGCAAAAAACGCTGCGAAAATGGAGAAAAATTCATTTTTAGTAAAATTTTAACTAAAATATCTTCCGATATTCAAAAATTTTGTGTTACTTTGCACTTGTACATATATTATTAACTTATACAGACTATGCAAAAGAAATTAAAATTAGCAACGTTAGCTCTCTTCTCCTGTACGCTTGCGATGGCTCAGAACGAAAAAAACACTGAGCAGAACATGGCACAGGGACTCGATGAGAATGCTTTCACCTTCTCTGAAGCACAGTTGGGCGAGGACGATGACATGTCATCCAATGTCACCATCCTCAACTCCTCATCCAACGTATATGCCAAGGATGCAGGTTACCTCTTCTCGCCTGTGAGATTCCGCTATCGTGCCTTCAACCAGAAATATAACGATGTGTATATCAATGGTGCAGCGATGAACGATATGGAGACCGGACAGTTCAGATTCTCCAACATCGGAGGATTGAACCGATTCTCACGCAACGTGGATTTCGCGCTGCCGTTCGAGGCCAACGGCTATTCCATGACCGGAATGGCGGGTTCCAATAACTATGATTTCCGTGCCGGAAGCATGCAGGAAGGACAGTATGCCAGCGTGGCTGCTGCCAACCGCAACTACACCCTGCGCGGACTCTACACCTACTCCAGCGGATTCAACGCCAAGGGATGGGCCATCACAGCCGGACTCACCTACCGCTGGGCCAACCGCGGATACGTGGAGGGCACCTTCTACAACGCCCTCTCCTATTTCTTCGGCGTGCAGAAGAAATGGATGAACGGCCACTCGCTGAGCCTCTCCACCTGGGGAAACCCTACCGAGCGAAGCACACAGGGCGCTTCTACCGACGAGGCCTACTGGCTTGCCAACGACTACTATTACAACCCATACTGGGGATACCAGAACGGACACAAGCGTAACTCGAGAGTAGTGAACGACTTCGCCCCTTCTGCCATCGCCACATGGGACTGGGACATCAACGACGGCATGAAGCTCACCACTTCACTCTTCGGAAAATACTCCATGTACAAGAGCACCAAGCTCAACTACAACAACGCCGAGAATCCGCAGCCAGACTACTGGAAGAACATGCCATCCGCCAACTACTACGTGTGGGGCGACTTCCAGAACGGAAACAACATTTACAACTGGGATAGCTGGAACAACGCCGTGAACTACTGGCAGGCAAGCAAGCAGAACCGCCAGATAGACTGGGACCGCCTCTACTACTCCAACCAGCAGGCTGCCAAGAACGGACAGGAGACCATGTACTACTTGCAGGCTAAGCACAACGACAACCTCAACCTCGTGCTCTCCTCAACCCTCAACACCAAGCTCACCAACAAGTCGAGCCTGGCATCGGGCTTCATGCTCGGCGTAAACCAGAACCGCCATTACCAGACCATGGAGGATATGCTGGGAGGCCAGATCTTCCACAACATCAACTCCTACGCCATCGGCGAATACTCCATCTCCGACCCACGCGTGCAGTACGACCTGAACACCGCCGGACCTAACAACACCGGCAAACTGGTGTACGAGGGCGACAAGTTCGGCTACGACTATCGCATCGACGTGCAGAAGGCAGGTGCCTGGAGCACCTACAAGACCCGGATTTCACGCTTCGAAGCCATGGTGAGCGGCCGCATCGGCTACACCGGCATGAAGCGCAAGGGATACATGCGCAACGGTATGGCTGCAGACAACAGCTATGGCAACAGCGGCACAGCCCACTTCCTCGACGGTGGTGGCAAGCTGAGCGTGAACTATGATGCAGGCCGCGGTCACGCCTTCCGCATCGGAGCCGGCTACGAGTGGCGTGCGCCTATGGCAAGCACCGCCTTCATCGCCCCTGAAATCAACAACGATTTCGTTACCAACCTCAAGAACGAGCGCATCTTCAGCTCAGAGGTAAGCTATCAGTATCAGAACGCATGGATGCATGCCAACCTGAGCGGTTACTACAGCCGAATGGAGAATGTAACCGAGTGGCAGAACTTCTACAACGACGATGAGAACTCGTTCACCTACGTGAGCATGACGGGATTGAAGAAGGAATACTACGGTCTGGAGGCAGGCTTGAAGTTCAAGCTCACCTCATGGCTCGACTTCAAGACCCTGGGCACCATCAGCGAGGCAAAGAACATCAACAACGTTACTGCCAACTACATGCTCTCGAAGAGTGCCGAGGTATATACCGACAAGGCTTACGTGATAGATATGCGCGAGAGCGGTACACCGCTCACCGTAGGAAGCATCGGCCTCGACCTCCATACCAACGGATGGTTCGTGAATCTGAATGCCAACTACTACGACCGCATCTACCTCTCCTATTCTCCAAGCTATCGCTACGAGAAAGTGCTCAAGAACCGCCAGAATGCCCACGTGAAGTATCCAGAAATCTTCCCTGCAGTGGTTACAGAAGATGGCAACAGCTGGCTGCCTGAGGCTGTGGCACAGGCGAAGGGTCACGGAGGATGGATGGTAGATATGAGCATCGGCAAGAGCATCCGATTGAAGAAGGGCTCGCTCAACTTCAACCTCATGATTACCAACCTGCTGAACAACCAGAAGCTGGTAACGGGCGGATATGAGCAGAACTCACGTTCGGGCTACACACTCACCACAGGCGGCGAGGTGAACAACGTTCGCGTTTATCAGTTCTCAAAGAATCCAAAGAAGTATTACGCATTCGGCACCAACGGCATGTTCCAGATTGGCTACCGATTCTAAACGATGTATCATCGATTCTAGAATGACATAAAGATGTACATCGATTCTAGAATGACATAAAATAGATTCTAAAACGACACGACAATGAAAAAGATAAAATTCATAGCAATGGCCATGATGGCGATGGCGGGAATGATGCTGGCATCATGCATGGGCGACAGTTATGCCGACCCGGATATGGTAGAGACCATCCCTGCTCCTCCTTACGGCAACAACCTGCTTAAGGAAAAGAACGTGGTTACCATTGCACAGCTCAAGAGCGACTACAAGACCACCATCACCGGTGGCGGATACAAGCTCATCGACAAGCCGATGATGATCAAGGGTTACATCACGGGCAATGACATCAGCGGCAACCTCTACCAGCAGGTGGCGCTGCAGGATGCCACGGGTGCTATCCTCGTAGATATCAACGGCGGCGGACTCTATGGCTATCTGCCAGTGGGTCAGGAGATTCTCATCGACCTCAACGGCCTCTACATCGGCGGCTACGGAAAGCAGGCACAGATAGGCGGCATCTACACCAACCTGAAGACCGGAGCCACATCCGTGGGAAAGATGGACCGCCCTACCTGGCAGAAACACTTCAAGCTGCTTGACGAGGCAGATGCCAGCAACGTAGTGGCAGAAGAGTTCGACCTGAGCAAGGCTGCCGATGCCACCTACCTGGATGAATGCTCGGGCAAACTGATGACCATCAGGAAAGTGAAGTTCAACAGCGCCAACGGCAAAAACGTATGGGCAGCCAACGACGAGACTACCAACCAGAGTCTGAAGGATGCCGTTACCGGCCAATGGATCAGCAGCAACACCGTGGTAGTGAGAACATCGGGCTATGCCCGCTTTGCCAATGCCATCCTGCCAGACGGAGCCTACGACATCACGGGCATCTTTACAAGATATAATAATGTATGGCAGATCATCATCCGCAACACCGACGACCTCTCTCCTTCCGTGCTCTCCATCTTCAAGGAGGCTTTCGATGAAAGCCAGGGTGAATTCACTACAGAAAACATCAAACTTGCAGAAGGCGTAAGCTATGCCTGGAAATGGGCTTCGGCTGCATACGGCATGAAGGCTTCAGGCTATGTAAACGGTGCCAACGTTGAACTCCAGTCACGACTCAAGTCACCTGCCATCAACCTCTCATCCGTAAAGAGTGCCACCCTCTCGTTCGACCAGGCCATTAATTTCTCTTCCGACATGACCAAGGAATGCAAGGTTCAGGTTTCTACAGACGGAAAGACATGGACAGATTTGGATGTGAAGGGGTATCCTACCAAGAACGGTTGGGATTTCGTTACCTCTACTGCAGATTTAACCAAGTATTGTGGCAAGACCATATACATAGGTTTCCTCTATAGCAGTTCCACATCAGTGGCTCCAACATGGGAAGTCAAGAACATCGTGATAAATTAATTCACGAAAAACAAAATCGAGGTAGAATAACGAAGTTCACTTCTATACATTATTATATATAGTAACATCAATAAAAAAGACAACAATATGAAAAAGTATATATTTTCAGTTTTGATGGCGGCAATGGCTGCCTTCACATTCAGCAGCTGCGAGGATGTGCCAGAACCTTATACACAGCCTACCAAGCCTGAAGCTCCAAGTGCTGGCGAGCCAAAGGGTACAGGTACTGCTGCCGACCCATTCAATGTGGCTGGTATCGTTAAGTATATCGAGGATGGCGGAAGTGCCGACCAGGAAGTTTACACCAAGGGTAAGGTGGTATCTGTTAAGGAAGGCAGCTATGATCCCAACTATGGCAGCTTGAAATATTACATCTCCGACGATGGCACAGCTGCCAATCAGTTTTATGTATTCAATGGCTACGCTGGTCCTAACCGCACCAAGTTCTCAGGCGAGGATGCTCTCAAGCCAGGCGATGAGGTGGTGATTTGCGGAAAGGCGAAAAACTTCAATGGCACCAAAGAGTATGACACCGGCAACTATGTTGTAACCCTCAACGGTAAGCCAATGGACGGTTCAACTCCAGATACTCCGGGAGACGGCTACATCAACGAAACCTTCAGCAAGAGCTTCGGTTCTTTCACAGCCAAGACCATCAAGGGTACAGCATGGGTCATCGACTCTTATGGCTATGCCAAGGCTACCGGTTACGACAATGCCTCAAAGACCACAACTCCATCAGAAAGCTACATCGTCTCTAAGGCCATCGACCTCTCAGAATCCAAGGGTGCTACCCTGGAGTTCTCTTACGTGCTCCGCTATGTAACCAGAGACGGTGCAGCCGTAGAGGGAGTAAAGAACCAGGTTCTCATCACAGATAATTACACTGGCGACCCTGCAACAACCAAGTGGACCGATATCACGGGCACACTGAAGGAAGGTGTGGATTGGACAACCTGGGAAACCTACAAGCACGACCTCTCAGCCTTCAAGGGCAAGAAGAGCGTGGTAGTAGCCCTCCACTACACCTGTGAGGCTTCATCAGGAACATGGGAAGTAAAGAATCTCTCAGTGAAAGAAACATCCGGCGAGACTCCAGATACCCCATCCAAGCCAGATACTCCAGCCACAGGCGAGGGCTTGACCATCGATGGCACCACCGTTACACTGAGCAATGCGGCAGCTACAACCACAGGTGCCAGCGTAGAGCTGAATCTCAACGCAGCAGGTTTGGTGAACCAGGCAGCCGTAGAAACCGTGAAGTTCTCAGATGGTTCCACTGTAACCTTCGATGCCAATGGTCAAGAGAACGGTCCTAAGTTCTACACCAACACCAAGGGCGTTCGCGTATATGCCAACAACAAACTCATCTTCAAGGGCATCAAGAAGATTAAGCAGATTGTGATGACCTGCGACAGCTACAACGGCATCAACTACGTGGGCAATGCCACAGCCACCATCGTGTTCTCAGGCAACACAGCTACCTACACCAACCTCTTTACAGAGGCTACAGGCGGCGGTGTTCAGCTTCGCGTGAAGACTATCAAGATCGTTTATGCGGAGTAAGATTATAAAAGAATAAATGATTCATAGAATCATCAGAAACATCATCCCCCATCTTCCTCTCAATTCATCAAGAGGAAGATGGGGATTTTCATTTGCATAGTGTTAAAAATCAAATATTTATGGCGAAAGCCTTGCATAATTCGGAAAAGATTCTTATCTTTGCAGCAGAATTATAAAATAAACTCATAAACAGATAAAATTATGGCAACACCAATCAGAGTCATTCCTACGCTTCACGGCGAGGAAGCAAGAAAATTCATCGAAAAAGCTGAATGGGTGGAAGCTCATCCAGGGCAGACAAAAATGGATCCAAAGTTCATCAAAATGATGAAAGAGTTTTTGCGTGAAAATAACATGGCTTAATATGAATAGATACGAACTATTAAGCATGTGCAAGTTTGAGGAAATAACTCCTCAAAAACTTGCTTCATGCGATTATTTTGAATGTGAGAACAAAGACTTGAACGATTTCTTTGCTAATGATGCCGTGAAATACGCCAAGCGTTTGCTCGGCAAAACGTATGTATTTTGCCTTAAAGAAAATCCAAATACAATCGTAGCTGCATTTACTGTTTCAAATGACAGTATACGCATGACAAACAAACTAAACGAAGAGTCTAAACAAATATTCCTACACGACACATCGCTAGAAGACAAATGCCTCAGACGTTTTCCCGCAGTACTTATAGGCAGACTTGCTACCAACAAGAATTTTGCAGGAAAAGGCATCGGCTCTGGAGTTATGGATTTCATAAAATATTGGTTTAGACTCAATAACAAAACCGGTTGCCGCTTCATTATCGTTGACGCATACAGCAATGAAGCAACCCTACATTATTATCTAAAAAACGATTTTAGTTTTCTTGTAGAAGACGAAAGACTTGAAGCTAAATACGTCGGGATTGGTATGGGACGTCTCCCACTTCATACACGTTTAATGTATTATGACTTACTCAAGTTGAATGAATAGAGATTAATGACCCATAATAAACTAGGAGGAATAAATATGGCTAGACCAATAAAAGAGACTCCGATTCTCTACGGAGAAGAGGCTCGTAAATTTGAAATGAGGATGCTAAATCCCACACCAGTTTCTCAAGATAGAAGAGAACAGATCATGCGTGACTACGAATTTCTTCGTGGTAAAGGCGTTAACTGTAGTTTCTAGAGTCAAGAATAAGAGGAAGTTATCCTATTTCCAAAATATTTCTTAAAAAGAAGAGGAAAAATTTGGTGGTTTCAGGAAAAAAGCGTAACTTTGCACCCTGAAATTGTTAACAGGCTATAATGGGCATGCCCCGATGAGGGACATGAAATGAGGCGAAAGCTTCCCCATGACGTCTATTTTTTAATAACCATATAATAAATAAAAGAAAAAATGAAAAAAGGTATTCATCCAGAGAACTATCGTCCTGTAGTATTTAAGGATATGTCTAACGGCGATATGTTCCTCACTCAGTCAACATGCAAGACTAACGACACTGTAGAGTTCGAAGGCGAGACTTATCCAGTAGTTAAGATTGAAATCTCTAGCACATCTCACCCATTCTACACAGGTAAGAGCAAGCTCGTTGATACTGCTGGTCGCGTTGACCGCTTCATGAACCGTTACGGCAAGTTGAAGAAGTAATATACCTTTTTAATTAAGGATATATTATCAGCGAAAGATAGGAAGTGTGTTCCGTCGTAGTTGCATATACGTCGGAATGCACTTTTTTTCTTTTATAATTTAAAACATTAACAAGAATTACGAGAATTATGAAATATACCAAACTACTCATCCTCACGCTTTTGACAGCCATGACGTTCTCTGCCTGCGGCACCGACGACTCACTGCAGTTCAACTTTCCGAACAAGGAAAACAATGGCGGAGGCAACAACGGTGGTGGAAATACAGGTGGAAATACCGGAGGCAGCAGCACCGGAGAATCTACCGATAAGAATAACACCAACAAGAATGTGGCTACAGCCCAGATGCCAGCCGTGGTAAAGAATGCCATCAACGGTCTGGAGTTTCCAAAGCTCAAGAACAACGGCAGCAGCTACGCCATCGTGCACATGGATAACACCACAGGCATGGTGAACTTCTCTACCGAATGGGATGACGACATGAAGAGCCAGCGATGGAGCTGCTACACCTTCCACACCGGAAACACGGCATCTAACGTAAAAAGATGGGATGCTCCTCAGGGCGAGCGTCAGTATCCATGGGATACCGACCTGCAGGAGCAGTGGGGCATCACCGATTTCACCGAAGACCCTACCCCAACCAAGCAGGGATTCGACCACGGTCATATCTGTCCTTCTGCCGACCGCAAGCTGAACCTTACCCAGCAGAAGCAGACTTTCTTCATGACCAACATGCAGCCACAGTACAGCAATTTCAACCAGCGTGGCACCTGGTATAAGATGGAGGATGAGCTGCGTAAGCTGGCTCCGAAGATTGACAGCGATACTCTTTTCATCGTGAAGGGTGGTACCATCGACCCAGTGGGCAGCGAGAGCAACATCCTGGGATGGAAGAAGCAGGGTGCATCGAGCGACGTAAAGCTGCCGGGCTACATTCCTGTGCCAAAGTATTTCTTCGTAGCGGTATTGAAGAAGGAGTTCAACAAGAGCACCAACCAATATACCTACAGCGCCTTCGGCTATTGGTTCCTACACGAGAACAAGGCTTTCAACAAGAGCGATAAGCTGGGCAACTACGTGGTGAATATCAAAACCCTGGAAGACAAAACCGGCATCGACTTCTTCTGTAATCTGCCAGATGAACTTGAAAAGAAGGTTGAAACCCAGGATGTTGCAGCTATCAAGAATCTCTGGGGATTCAAATAAAGTTTAGAAATTTTTCAAGAACGCAAGTCCGCTAGGCGTCCCGCCGGATTTGAAATCCGGCGTTAAAAAATGTCCTAACCTATTAAGGCTCTGCGGATTTGAAATCCGCAGCAAAGAAGTATGCATTTTCTTTTGTTGTTGGGGGATTACAAATCCCCCGGTTTTAATAGGTCGAACATTTTTTACGGCGGATTTCAAATCCGCCGGGACGCCTCACGGGGTTGCGCTCTTGGAGCGTCTAGACAATCAAGTAACACATCTATTAAAGCAAGACAATCAACACAAGGCTCGGCAATAAATGCCTCACCGTCTAGAGGTTAACGTGGCCTGAATCACCCTCAGAACCGGTGTCCTTACCGCCACCTTCAGAACCCGTGCCGCCGGAAGTATCGCCGGTAGTTCCGCCAGAAGTACCGCTACCACCGCCGTTGGTTCCACCGCCAGCAGTACCACCACCAGCAGTACCGCCGCCCGATGGCTTGCCGGTATCCTCATCGTTCAATCCCTTGTACTCAGCAAGTTCCTCTACCCTCACCTCCTTGAGCAAGGTCTTTACACGCTTGCCGTTGATCATCTCGATGGCAGGCTGGAAGATAACACGCAAGCACTTGATGTTGGCACTCGTAAACTTCTTGGCACTGTCGGCAGGCGTAGAACTGAGGCCCACCTTGAACGAACCGAAACCGTCCAGCACCACACGGTTGCCCAACGCCAGCTGACCCGATACCTCGGTAATCAAGGCACTCACCACAGCCACCACATCAGGCTCGGTCAGAGTACAACGGTCGCGAATGTTCTGACACAACTTCTTGGTGTTGATGGTGTCACTCACTACGGCACGGCCGTAAACCTTACCCTGGGTCTTGGAACCCTTACGATTGTTCACTACTTTTCTAATCTTTACACTCATAGATAAAAAAATTAAAGGTTAAACAAAAATTTAAAAACTAAAACTAAAAAATTAAAGCTAAAAACAAAGCTAAAAATTAAAGCTTAAACGAAAACAGTCTAACTGCCCATACCCATGCAGGAACTAACCCCCATCGAGGTCAATACAGCCGTGAGTATCGAAACAATAATCTGAATTACGGTTTTCCATGTCTCTTTTTTCATCGTATTATTTATATATTGGTTAAACATCACATCAGTATCTGATGCCGGTTCTTCCGCCGAATGGTATAGCTCACATGCAACCAGCGCCGATGCGCTGAGCCTTGAGGCTCCAGAATCATCTGGTCGAAATCGCAGTGGTCGCGAATAAAGGAAGAGAACTTCTTCAACTGCTCCTTGTTGGAGATGAAGATGTCGGCAGCCTCACCCAGCGTGTGCTGACTGCCCGGCATACCATGAACGGCGAGATTCAACTGTGGACAGCGATATCCACTCGTTATGACCACTACTCCACATTGCTGGCGCAATGGTTCCAACACATTCTCGCAAAGCAACATCAGTCGGGAAATCACGATTACATGCTGCGGTGTGTTGTCGATGCCATACTTAACGGCTGTGCCCGAACGTAAAAACTCCCCAAGGGCGAAATGGAGGGAGAGGAGCATCTGATGCATCCTCTCCACTTCCAAATTTGTGTATTCCATAATTACTAAATTTTTAGGTTGCCAAAGTCTGTCTCCTGAAAACTGGTGCCTACTATCACCAGCTAAGTGTCAAACAACTAACAATCTTCTACAAATCTTATATTCCATTATGATAATAAATGCCTTTTGAAAACAGATATGAATCTGAATTCTGGTGCAAAGATACAAAAAAAATCGCACTCTGTCAAGAGTTTGAGGGCAGCTTTGAGGGCAGCTTTGAGGGCAGCCTCGCCAAACAAGCCTTTTCCAACCGCAAAGAAGCGTTACGTAAAGTTTACGCAACGCTCCTTCCAATCCCAATTAAGCCTCATTCCGATTCTGAAGGATGCATCATCCGGCTCCAAACAAGCCTTACACCATAGATAAGGAGTGTCATTATTCTCCGTCAGGCGTCCCGCCGGAACGCCTAGCGGGGTAATCCGTGTAATCCGTGCCTTATCTAGCGGAAATCTATCGCAGCCTGATGAACCGCTCGATAATCCGGCAAGAAGAACCGGAAGCAGCATCCTCCACCCCATCCAGAAGATTCATGTAAAACAGCGTGATGGTATCAGGCGTGATGCCCAGACGCTGCTCCATCGCCCGCAACTTACTCAGCGCAGACGAAGGATGGTGCGGAACCTCCATCCCCAATGCCTCGAAACACTCCTGATAAAGCCTCAAAAACGTCTTGGGCTGCATCAACTCATCATACAGCCCCTGATGCTGAAGAAGCCCGTCACCCTCCATCATCGGCGCTATATAATAACCCACATCGTTCACCCACTCCAGCAGCAGACGCTTGCTCCTCGCCCACTCATACCGACCCTTCTGCGAAAGCAGCCACTCAAAATCCGAAAGCATCAGCTCCTGAGCCATCGCCTTACGCTCTAAAAATCTTTGCTTATCCATCAATACTCAGCTTATAGTTTAAAGTTTATAGTTTACAATTTATAGTTTATAGGGCGGTTTTCAACCACGAACCCATATCATGCTCGGGGAATACCTCCTTGCGGCACTCCGCCTCACACTCCTGCTGCGACGCACGCTCCTCGTATCTACCACACTCACGGCGCGTGTAATACACCTCGCCCAGACTACTCAGCTGCTGGTCTCTCACCTTCATCATCTTCATCACCGTGTAGTTCACCGCCAACGGAGAATTCGGATTCTGATCTATCACACGCCTCACGGAGAAAAGGAAATCGGCCAGGTTCACCCAGTTGGCACTGCCCGCAATCTCGTAGAAATCCAGGTCGCCCTGCGTGCCGTCCTTGTGCTGAATTCTAGGGTGCGCCACCACAAACGTCCAGATTCCATGCTTGCGGCTCCACGACTGCACCTTGGTCAGGAACTCCTTCACCTGCTGCGTCTCCGTGAGCCGCTCCTTGCCCTCGTCTATCGCCACAAACATATAGGGGTCTATCACCAGGAAATCAAGCCCGTGCTTGCGGCGCAGGCGCTCGCCCATCCTCACGATATACGAAGGCGTGGGCAGCTCGCTCTGAGCCACGAAATCTACCATGTGCTCGCCCAGATACGAAATCAGGGGGTCCAGACGGGTGCGCTCCAGCTCGGGATCCACCTCGTGGGTACGGGCATTCTGCACCCACTTCTGCAGGTTCGTAATCCCCACACCCACCTGGGCCACGTTGCTGAAATGCTTCGCCTTGTCGGGCAACTCGAACGAGAAGAAGCCCACGCGCTTGTGGCAGTGGAAGATGAGATGAGCCATCACGCAGTTAAGGAAATCCGTCTTTCCCGAGTTCGGGATGCCCGTCACCACCACCAGTCCGCCCGATGAGGAGAGATGGAACACGCGGTCGGTCAATGGACCCATGCCGATGCTGTAGCCGTGGTCAAACTGGCCCAGCATCACCCGCTTGATGTCGTCCGTGTGCTGCTCAGCGGCATACACATCCTCCATACCCAACTCCTTGGCACCCAGTACTATCGTCCTCACGGTATCGGCACCGTAGCGGGCATACACCTCGCTGATGTCCTTGCAGCGGCCAGGCAGTTCGGCCAGGGTAGCCTGGTCGGCATAGATCTTCAGGAGGCGCTTCACCAGTCTCCTGCCCGGGCGGTCGGAGTCGCCGCACACCACTATTTCCTCCGCCTGCGCAATCCATTCGGCAAAGGCCTCGTGGCTCTTGCGGATATCAGTCTTGCAGCCGCTGGCCACGCTGATTACGTAGGGGAATCCGCACTGCATCAGGGTGAGCCGGTCTTTTTCGCCCTCGGTGATGATGAGCCGGTCGATGGGTTCGGCATTGATTCTCAGCGGGTTGATGCAGTCGATGCCGTAAGGGGCACAGGGCTGTGTAGGCGATTTCTGCCAGAAGTCCTTGATGTATCCGCCGTGTGGGTCCTTGGCCACGCTTCTCATCTTCACGTTCACGATGCGGCCGCACACACGGTTGCAATAGGCGATGGCCGCCACCTGCTCGTAGCCCTGAGGGTCGTGGCTCTGCGAATCATCCACCTTGTGCGACATGTATCCGCAGCATACGCCAGCCCTCTTCGCCGTCTCCACCGAGATACCCATATCCTTGAGATACTGCTTCACCATGGCTCGTGCCGAGATTACATACTGCGGAAGGGGCATAGGGCTTCCCTTGGAAGCCTCCTCTTCATCGTCGAGTGGGAAAATCATTTTTCGGGTTTTCTCGTCAATTTCTTCATAGTCATCGTCAACCATAGGCGTATAGTCGGCATCAGCCTTCTGCTTGCCGGCGATGTTGGCACGCAGATAATATCCGGCATCGATGCTGCTGCCCTCGGCGTGCTTCAGCTGGGCGAGTTCATGCAGCTGTCCCTTGAACTGCGCCCCCTGGTCGCAGCTCCAGCATAGGAAGAGACCATTCTCCACCTTGATGCAGCATGCCTTCTTGCCGCATTTAGGGCATCGCACCTTGATGTTCTGTTCCGTTCTGTACTGCAACTGCTTGAGCAGCGTGATGGTAAGCGAGCGCATCTTCTGCATATCCTTACCCTCCTTGTAAATCTCCTTTTCCTCAGGAGTCATCACATCGCGCAAGGCCTGGAAGTCATAGGCGGTGTACCAAGGTTTCTCCTGGAATTCATAGTCTGCCTGAACCCCATTCTCTGATTGGAATTCATAGCCTGATTGTTCATTCATCATTTGCTTTATTTAAATAAAATACTCTTTGTTTTTGAAAGCTCTTTGGTTTTGAAAGCTCTCAGGTTAAAAGCTCTCAGGTTAAAAGCTCTCTGGTTGAAAAACTCTCTGGTTTTGAAAAACTCTCTGTTGTTCGGTTGTGATTTTTCACGGCACAATCTATTCCTCCACCCATTGCTGGTAGTCGTTGTCCCACTCGGCATGAGCCGAAGGTCGTGGCGGCGCATCCTTCGGGATATACTTGCCCACGCTCTCCTTCGAAGCATCGGGCAGGATGTTTCCCTGAGCATCCAGCGCCTCGAAGGAATCGTAGAGGCGCTGGCCCGAAGAGGGATGCTGATACTCAAACTGGCAGAGGGGGCGGTTCTTTCGGATGATATTAAAGCCTTCGACATCCACCTCTCTTCGGATATCCTGCGCCGCTTTCCTGACATTATCCTTCATGAAGGGGAAATTCATCACACGGATGAGCCAGATTTTATTCCCCTCATCGCTATTTCTAAAAAACGAATCGACCTTGCTCCCCATGTAATTCTTTACATATACCTCAAGGTATCGCATGGTGGCAAGGCTTACGGAATGCTCTCCGAAAGGAACTTTCATCATCAGCAGGTCCTGGTCCTCATTCGAATTTTTGGTCTTGTCTTCCAGATAACTCATACACTTCACATCCAAATCCTTGATGATACTCTCCCATGCGCCCTCATCCGACTTGAGGAAGAACATGAAGTTGGTGAAAGCCTGGTCGTAAGAGATGGATTTTGCATCGTTACTCTTGACTCTCTGAGTCGAGCGATTATTATTATATATATTATTAATATTAATATTATTATCATCGCTCGACTCAGTGAGTGGAGAGTAGTACACCGCATTTTCCTGGGAATCGGCAGGATGCCATAACTCCGAGAAGAAGGAATCCAGATGTTGCAAATCGTGAATTCCGCCATGATACACGAATCCGAATCCCTTGCAGCGGCGGATACATTTAAAGAATTCCGTCACTGACGAGAACTTCATCCCCTTGGCTATCGGATAGAGATTGTTGTAAGGATATCTGCCACAAATATCCATCCATCCGGTCTCTCCCAGGTAGAGACGCAGCACCTTGAGCATTTGGGCGTAGGTAATCCCCGCCTGTTTCCAACTGCCCATCAGCTTGCGTAAATCATAGATATTCACGCTGCTACTGATGGGTTCCAGCTTTTTTCTCTTCATCGAACGGTTCTCAGTTTGGGAACCATTTCCGTTCATCGAACGGTTCCCGTTGGGGACACCGTTCATCAATTTATAACTTTCCATGTGTATTACTTTACTTATTTTTAGATTTTTTATTTTTAACTAGAGACAGAAGCTTCGCCTCCATATATGGGGCAATATCAATTCCCAGGTCTTTTTTAAAACTGAAGAACTCCATCAAATCCTGTCCTGGCATGCCGAAGTACTGCACCATTTTATGTCGTAATTCTTCATCAACTTCATCTCTTAATGAGTGAGACATTTTTTCCTGCTTCATCTTTTCCACAGAAAGGTTTCTCGTCTTCTCATACAGATAGGCCTCAACCAGTTTTTCCCAAAAGTACCCCAAGCCATAAGCGATACGCTCGATGGCATACAGGGTCATATTCTTGTCTTTATAGACATAACCTCGCACTGTTGACTCATGCATATGGGTAACTAACGCAAATTCCTTCACCGGAATGATGGCATTTCTGCCCACCAATTTCTTCAGCATACTCAGGATATTCGTCTGTCGCACGGCATTGCATCTTTTCTGAAATTCAAGAATTTCCTTCTTGTAATCTACTGGCTTAGCTCCCATTTGAGCCTCATTTTTTAAATCAGTTTCTTGTATTATCATTTGTTCTTGTATTAAAATTAAGCAAAGTAAAGAATATTTTTTTTAATAACAAGGGAAAACGAGTCTATAGGCGACTCGCTTTTTTCTATAAGTTTTACAAGAAGGGGGTGGGATTACTATCTGTTAGGCGAAAACAGGAAGTCCTCCGCCAGGCGTTCCGTCCTCCGACAGGCGTTCCGGCGGATTTGCAATCCGCCGTAAAAAAATGTTCGACCTATTAAAACCGGGGGATTTGTAATCCCCCAATACACAAGACCCTGGTTCAAGCCTGGTTGCTGCGGATTGCAAATCCGCAGATCATAAAAAGGTTGGGACATTTTTTAACGCCGGATTGCAAATCCGGCGGGACGCCTGACGGAGGACTTTCTGTTTTCGCCTAGCGGAAGACTTTCGCAGAAAGAACAGCTACAATCCATAGATTATGAGAGATTTAATTGAAATTTAACACATAATTTATAGACCCTATCGTTTTTTTTGTATCTTTGCAGCAGAAATGACGACTAAATCATTCTATAACATTATTAACAATTAAATAATTAGCTTATGAAAAAGTTACTACGCTATTCATTAACACTGGTTTTCGCTCTCGTAGCGAGCGTTAGCTTCGCAGCAACCTATACCTACAGTTTTACTGAAAAGGTATTTGGAAATTCTGGTGAAACCGCAGATTTGGGCGGTATTGAGTGGACTGCTACTTCAGATGCAGGTTACTTCGGATTCGATACCACAGACGCAAAAAAGGGTCAGCAGTTTGGTAGCAAGAAAAAACCTGCTACTACTTTGACTCTTTCAACTGCTGCTTTCAAGGACAAAATCACTGCTATTACAGTTGAAACTGCAGGTGCCAGTGGCATTAAGGCTACACTCGATGTTACTGTAGGAGGTAAGGCTTTCGGTAAGCAATATACCTTAACTAAAACAAAGACCGAGGCAGAATTCAAGGGCGAGGGAACTGGCGAAATCGTTTTGTCATACAAGAACTCAGCTCAGGCTGCTCTCTACATCTCTGCTATCACAGTAACAACTCTCGGCGAAGGTGAAACTCCTCAGCCACCAGTAGAGATTACCTATACAGACGTGGCAAGCGTGAAGGATCTCTTGGCTAACTACGCAAAGGATACCAAGAACCTTAACCTTACTCTTACCAACGCTAAGGTTACTTTCGTTAACGAGTACAACGGAACCATCAATACTTATGTTCGCGAGGGCGATACAGCCATCGAGCTTCGTACCCTGGGCTTCAACATGCCAGTGAACAGCATTTTGAATGGTAAGGTAAAGGTAGATTTGAAGTATAACTTCGACGTTCCTTACCTCACAGCCAATGCAGGTACAGACGATGAGAGCATCACCGTTACCGAGAGCGACGAGGCTGCTCAGCCTATCGAGGCTACCATCGCCGACATCCTCGCTAACAAGTACTTGAACGACCTCGTTACCATCAAGAACTTCACATTCAGCAAGGAAGAATTCCAGGCTGGCAAGTTCAACTACTACGCTAACGACGGCGAGCAGAAGATTATGATTTACGACAAGTTCAACAAGGTGGGCGGCGTTGCAGAACTCACAGAGGGTGAAACTTACACCGTAACAGGTCTCTATGGCGCTATCTTCAAGGGCACTCCAGAGATTCTCCCTACACAGGCTGTTGTAGCAGGAACTCCTACCGGCATCAACAACATCACAACATCTGCAGCTGACAATGCTCCTATCTTCAACCTCGCTGGTCAGAAGGTTGGCAAGAGCTACAAGGGTGTAGTGATCAAGGCTGGCAAGAAGATGATTCAGTAAGATCTGAAAGATTCAGTAAGATTCAGAAAGATTCAGAAACTTTCCGGTTATCAAAGGATAACCCATAAAAAAATCCGCTTCCACGACTATCATGCCGTGAAAGCGGATTTCTTTTTATCCTGATTTATACATACTCCCTTGCTGCGGATTGCAAATCCGCAGAGCATCAATAGGTTAGGACATTTTTTAACGCCGGATTGCAAATCCGGCGGGACGCCTAGCGGACTCACTTCTTGAAAGACGCCTAGCAAAAACTCCCAGGTGGTCTCCACAAGCATAAACCCGCCAGGCGTCCCGGCGGATTTGCAATCCGCCGTAAAAAAGGTTCGACCTATTAAAACCGGGGGATTTGTAATCCCCCAACAAAGGAAAAGCATACTCCTTTGCTGCGGAATTTTAAAAAAGGTGCGTCATGGACTTATGACACACCCTTTATAGTTCATTTTCTTTATCTTCTATCATTCAATTTCTTTTCAGCTCCCGTCATTTTCCTGATGCCCGAAGCCTTGCCGAAGGTATTGGCTGAACCACCTGCCGAACGGGTAAGCTTCTTGGCATAGCCCGTAGGAACCTCTTCGAAATCGAAGTTGATGATGTCGCCCTTGGCTTTGCCTATACCTATCATATAACCATAGAAGGTATAGCGATGATTGCCCTTCTCGGCACCCAGATGGAAACCAGTCTGGCTGGCACCGGCATCCAATACGAAGGTGGCACCACTATTGGTATATTTAATGTAGATGTCGCCATTGTTGTCGATATACCAGGCGAACTTCAGGGTCTGCGAATCTACCACATTGCCCTTCTCGTCATACACCTCGTCAACCTCAATACCGCTTCCGCTCAACGCATTACGCTTGTCGCCACTCTGGTAGAATATCATGGTGGCATAAAACTCGTCCTTGCCGCGGGATACACCATCCTCGTTGATGTAACTGTATATCACCGGACCATACCACTCGCCTACCAGCGTCTGAGCCTCTTCTATCAGCTGGCTATTCTGCGAACCATTCGACCCCTGGTTCCAGTCACCCTGGTTCCAGCCCCAGCCGCCCTGGTTGTAATCCTCGTACCAGCCATAGTCATCGTGCCAATAATGGCCATCATCCCATGGGTCATCGTCGCAACTTGTAAATGTGAATGATGCCGCAGCTATCGCCATCAGCATCAAGATTGAATTCATCTTCTTCATTATCTTATATCCTTTCTTGTTTCTTAATTTCTCGAATCTTTCTGAATTCTGATGCAAAGATAAGACAAAAATTACACCCTGCAAAGGGAAAAGTGGAAAAAATTGGGGGAATTTCCCTATTCTGCAACAGTTTTTCCCTACTATCTCTTGCTTTTCTCAAAAAAATACACTACCTTTGTGCCAATTATCAAACAAAACTATGCATCGAAACAAAACAATGCATCAAAACAATGACAAAGTATGAATAAAAGATATTTTCTCTCCATCATCGTTACTATCATCGCCATCATGGCTCATACCCTAAGCATGATGGCAAGGCCTTACTGCGACGTAAGGAAATTCTCTATCGTTGACGGACTCGCTGCCAACACCATTTCTGACATGAAGCAGGCACCCGACGGGCTGATGTGGTTCAGCACCTGGAACGGACTCTCCTACTACGACGGATACTCTTTCTATACCTTCCGAGATGTACCCGGCGGAGAAGACGTGCTATCCACCAACCGAATCATCGACATCTACCCCACCACAAGAAACAACGTATGGTGCGTTTCTTCGGATAGAAAAATCTATCTGTACAGCACCCACAGCTGCAAATTCCTAAACAGCGAAAAGAGCATCAACGAGCAGTTTGGCATCAACCTGAAGGTGGATAAACTGTATCCTATTAAAAAAGGTAGCACCTGGATTACCACCCAGAACGGAAACTATATCATCAGAACCATCTTATCGCCGCAGGAGGAAGCCGAGCGAGAACTCATCAAGGTGGGCGAACACGGTCTGCGAAGCGGAAAAGTATGGTATGTATGGGGCGACAAGAAAGGTCGCGAGTGGATTCTCACCGAAAAGGGAACCACTATCTACAAGCACCACTTCAGCACACCCATCCCCTTTAAATGGATTAGAGAGGTGGGGGAAAACATCTTCCTGGCTACCCAAGACGGCAAACTCGCCGTTTTTGACGAGCGAGACAAACTCGTGATGATTCCGATGCCGGAAGGCGTTACGCGCATCAACCAGCTCAAGAACACCGGCTACCAGCTGCTCATAGCCACCAACCTGGGACTGGTAATCTACAACCCGCGCACCTTTAAAGCCGAACTCATCAACGTGCAGAGCCCAAGCCAGCCTATGGCAGAGGTGAAGAACATCTATACCGACGACTTCGGCATGGTTTGGGTGTTTACCGACGGCATGGGCGTAACCCTGGTGAACCCGAAAACGGGCGGAAAGGCGTGGCTCTTCGCTGACCAGCCCGACCCTGCCGACCGCACGGAATCGGATAAATTCTTCATCACCCAAGATGAAAACAAAAACCTCTGGCTTGTGCCGAACGGCGGAACCTTCAGCTATTTCGACCGAAAGGCGGGAAAACTGGTACCTTATCTGCTGCGAAGCAACTCTTCGGGCAACTTCCGTGTGCCGATGATCAAGAAATTCTGCCTCTCAGACCAGGGCATCCTCTGGATAAGCGGCACGCACGACCTTACCCAGGTGGCCTTTAAAGACCATCAGTACCACCTCAACGGGCTAGACCAGGGAGAATCTGACGTACGCTCGCTCTGCAACACCCCCGAAGGCTACCACTGGACGGGATATTACAACGGCATCATCCAGGTGAGCAACAGCCGATTTGAGAAGGTGGGCTATCTGGCACCTAGCGGACAGGTGGTACCACAGCAGGTGAAGTTCTGCGAGTCGCCTATCTTCGCACTCTTCTTCGATACCAAGGGAAAGATGTGGATAGGCACCAAGAACGATGGCCTCTTTGTGCGAACCAGCCAGGGCATGGCCCACTACACAATGAACCCTGCCGACCGGAACTCGCTGCCAAGCAACGATATATTTGACGTAGCAGCCGACCGCCACGGCAGAATATGGCTGGCTACTTATGGAGGGGGACTCGTGCTGGTACAGCAGAGCACTACGGGTCAGATTTCGTTTGTAAGCAAGAACAACGGAATGCCTTGGTCCAAGCAGCAGTTCCAGAAGGTGAGACGCATCTTCTGCACCCCTACGGGAGAAATTCTGGTGGGCACCACCGAGGGTCTGATTACCTTCGGCGATAGCTTCAGCACCCCAAGCAAGATGAAGTTCTTTACCAGCCAGCACATAGAAAACGACTCTAACTCGATATCAGCCAACGACATATACTTCATCATGCAGCACAGCAACGGACAGACCCTGATATCGCAGCTGGGTGGAATGCTGGAGAACGTCAGCAGCCCCAACCTGCTGCAGAACAACCTGCAGACCACGTTTAACAGGCACATCAGCTACGACGAGGGCATCGTGCAGAGCATGGTGGAAGACAACCAGGGCAACATCTGGGTGGTACGCGAATCGAGTATCGACCGCTATAACCCGAAGACGGGAACGACGGAAGTGTTCGGGCCTAACGACTTCGACCTCAACATGTCGTTTATCGAGGCACGCCCCGTACACGACCCAGGCACCGACGATATAACGGTGGGCACGCCGATGGGCAGCCTTACCTTCAACCCAGCCAAGATGAAGAAGAGCCCATACCAGCCACGCATCGTCTTCACCATGCTGCACTATATGGGCGAAAGCGCATCGGAACCTATCCTGCATAAAGACAAGGTGGAGATTCCTTCAGACAAGCGAAACCTGAGCATCAGCTTCGCATCGCTCGACTACTCACGCAAATACCGAACGATATACCGCTACCGCATTGACGGGCATACCCCTGAGGGCGAGTGGATAGACCTGGGAAAGAGAAACTACATCGCCTTCAACCGCATCGCCAGCGGCAACTACGTGCTCAAGGTGATGGCCACCAATTCGCACGGCGTATGGAGCAAGTACGTGGCAGAGCTGCCCATCGAGGTGAACCCTACCTTCTGGGAGAGCATCTGGGGCAAGCTGTTCATGCTGCTCTTGCTGCTGTGCATCGTGGCTTTCGTCTTCTACATCTACAACCGCAACCAGCACGAGAAGCTGAACCACGAAATGAGCCTGATGAAGAACGACTTCTTCAGCAAAGCCAGCCACCAGCTGCGCACACCGCTCACCCTGATAGGCGGACCGCTGAAGGAAGTGCTCGACAAAGAAAACGGACTCACCCGACAGGGCAAGGAGATGATAACCATAGCCCTGAAGAATTCTTACGAGATGCTGGAGACAATCAACAAGATGCTGAGATTCGACGACAACAGCATTCTGTTGAACAACAGCGGACTCGACATTATGGACAAGGCCGTGGAAGAAGACGAGATTCCAGGACAGGTGGATGACGACAACGCAGCAAAATACCTGGCTGATATTAAAAAGGTGGAAAAGGAAACGGAAGAAAACATGACCGAAGAGGAGATACGGGCGAAGGAAGAGGACCGCAAGGAAACCACCGTGCTCGTGGTGGAGGACAACGGCGACCTGCGCAAATTCCTGTACTCCATTCTTCAGAGCATGTATAACGTGCTGCTTGCCGAAAACGGAAAGGCGGGCTTGCTGATGGCACGCACTGATAAGCCCGACTTCATCATCACCGACGTAACCATGCCTGTGATGGACGGCATCACGATGATTAAGGAAATAAAGCAAGACCACGACCTGGTACAGATTCCTATCATAATCCTCTCGGCCAAGGCGAGCGTGGAAGACAGGCTCAAGGGCTTCGAGATGGGTGTGGATGCCTACATGACCAAGCCATTCTCTACCCAATATCTGCTGGGCAGAATCGACGCCGTGATTAAGCAGCGCCGTGCCCTGCAGAAGGAAATGCTGGAGAAGCTGGAACAGGGCGGAAACATAGCAGGCCTCAAGAACATGCAGATGATTCCGGAACCTAAGAAGACGCTGAGCCAGATAACCAGCGAGATAGCCGAGAAGGAACGTGAGGATGCCGAGAAGGCGAAGAAACTGCACGAAAGCGACTTTGCCTTCATGGCGAGTCAGATTAACGACAAGGTGACGGCAAAGATTCTGAAGTACGTGACGGAGAACATGAGCAACCCAGACCTGAAGATAGACGATATAGCCGAGGCGATGGGTATGAGCCGAAGCGTGCTCTATGCCAAGATCAAGCAGTCGGTGAGCATGACGCCTATCGATTTCGTACGCCACATCAGGATTATGAGAGCCAGCGAGCTGCTGCAGCAAACCGACGATACGCTGGCATCCATCTCCTTTGAAGTGGGCTTCAGCGACCCTAAGTACTTCTCCAAGGTGTTCAAGAAGGAGATGGGAATCGTGCCTAGCGAGTATCGTGAGCGCACAAAACACGAATAATGCTGCAAAACCGCAACATTTAGCAAGTGTGTTCAAACGGCAGAATTTCGGGTTTATATGGACGCAAACGGGGTTTAAACGGGCCGAAGAAGGGTTCAAAATGCCTCAAAGGGCACACATTAATCTTTTTTAACACCCCCCCCGTAAAAAAAATGATTGTAAATGATACGACTTTAAAAAAAAGTTTGTACCTTTGCATCAAGTTCTTAGAAAAGTTAAATGATAGATTAATCGTAACTTCTCTCCCATCATTTTTTTTGGAGGGAAGTGGAAGGTCTCCGGGGATTGTGAAATTACCGGAGACTTTTTTTTATGCCCGAAAATCATCGCAGGTCTATGCAGGAAAATCATCGAACTGCAGGGTTGAAAATCTTTACTGGTTTGCATGCGAATGCTATCAAATTGAAAAAAAAGAAAGATTTTTAGAAATTTTATACCAAAGCATGATGATTTCTGAAATAAAAATCGTACCTTTGCACTACGTTTCTGAAACACCCCCCAGAAGAGGCTTAAAGAAGTAACATAAAATAGATATATATATAAAATGAGAACCGTTTACGAATTCTCCGTTAAGGACAGAAAGGGAAAGGATGTTTCCCTGAAAGAGTACGCCAACGAGGTGCTGCTCATCGTTAACACAGCAACAAAGTGCGGTTTCACTCCTCAGTATGAGGAGTTGGAAAAGCTCTATGAGACATATCACCAGCAGGGCTTCGAGATTCTCGATTTTCCTTGCAACCAGTTTGGACAGCAGGCTCCAGGCACTGACGAAAGCATTCATCAGTTCTGCAAGCTTACATACGGCACAGAATTCCAGCGCTACAAGAAGATTAAGGTAAACGGCGATGATGCCGCTCCTCTCTTCAAGTTCCTCAAGGAATGTAAAGGTTTCGCTGGCTGGGACGAGAGCCATCCTCTCTACCCTGTGCTCGACAAGATGCTCTCTGAGGAAGACCCTAATTATAAGGAGAGCGCTGATATTAAATGGAACTTCACCAAGTTCCTTATCAACAAAAAGGGTCAGGTGGTAGCTCGATTCGAGCCAACTACCAGTTTCGACGTTATCGCTAAGGCCATCGAAGAGTGGCTGAATGCGTAAATGTCATGGATTTAGGAAACAAGATGCCCCTTAGCGAAGGGGTAGCCAAAAAACAAGTATCTCGAAGCCAGGCTTCTGCAAGGCCTGGCTTCATTTTTTTTACTAATCTACTTGAGGAACATTCTTGAGATATTTCTCAATCTCCTCATCACTCACCTTATAGTTCTGCAAATCACCATTGAGATAGCTTTCGTAAGATGGCATATCAATCAAGCCATGTCCTGAAAGACAGAACAGGATAACCGGAGAAGTGCCCTCCTCCTTCGCCTTCTTGGCCTCGCGGATGGTAGCCGCAATGGCATGGCAACTTTCTGGAGCCGGAATGATTCCCTCGGCACGGGAGAAAAGCATACCTGCCTCGAACGCCTCAATCTGTGGTATATCTATACCATGCATATAACCATCCTTGATGAGCTGAGAGATGATCATACCCGCACCATGGTAACGCAAACCACCGGCATGAATGTTGGCTGGCTTGAAATCATGACCCAGGGTGAACATCGGCAACAATGGTGTATAGCCGGCTTCATCACCGAAATCATATTCAAACTTACCACGTGTCAGCTTAGGACAGCTCTCTGGCTCGGCTGCAATAAACTCGGTGTGCTTCTCGCCACTCAGGTTATGACGCATGAATGGGAAAGCCAAACCGCCAAAGTTACTACCGCCACCAAAGCAGGCAATCACCTTGTCTGGATACTCACCCGCCATCTGCATCTGCTTCTCAGCCTCCAAACCGATGATGGTCTGGTGCAAAGCCACATGGTTCAACACGGAACCCAGGGTGTATTTACAGCCCGGAGTGGTGGTAGCCAGCTCCACAGCCTCAGAAATGGCAGTGCCCAGAGAACCTGGATGGTGTGGATCGCGGGTGATGATGTTCTTGCCCGCACGGGTACTCATGGAAGGTGAACCCTCGACGGTGGCTCCGAAGGTACGCATGATGCTGGAGCGGTATGGCTTCTGCTGCATGGTAATCTTTACCTGATAAACGGCTGCCTCCAAACCATAGAGCTTGGCCGCATAAGAAAGGGCACAGCCCCACTGTCCGGCACCGGTCTCGGTGGTTACATTGGTATCACCCTCCTGCTTGCAATAGTAGCACTGAGGCAGGGCTGAGTTGATTTTATGTGAACCTAATGGTGTAGCACTCTCGTTCTTGAAGTAGATGTGGGCAGTGGTGCCGAGTGCCTCCTCCAAGCCGTAGGCACGGACCAGCGGGGTGGAACGATAGTACGCATACTTCTCGCGTACATCTTCCGGGATATCAATCCAAGCGTGCTCTGTATCGAGCTCCTGCTTAGAACACTCCTTATTAAAGATGTGAGACAAGTCGTCGGCTGTGAGCGGCTTGTGGGTCTGTGGATTCAACGGTGGCAATGGCTTATTAGGCATGTCAGCTTGAATGTTGTACCACTGAGTAGGAAGTTCCTGCTCCTGAAGGATAAACTTTTTCTGTCTCATGATGTATTATTTTAATATATTAATTGAAATTTGCCTTGTTTGATTGCAGATTGAACGGGTTTTATCGGTTTTGCCTTACAATCTGTTTACATTGTCGGGCGCAAAGGTACAAAGAATTTTCCATATAGACAAATTATATGGTGATTTTATTTCTAAAATTTGTAAGGAAGCCCTAAAAAGCTATCTTTATGGGGGTAATTGTTACATAAAACACTTGTTTTTTGCTAAAAAGTATTGATTAAAATAGTTTTTGCTCCTTAAAAGATAAAATTTGCACCCTACTTTGCAGAATATTTCGTACCTTTGCATCAGTTAAAACAAGGGCGTTGTGAAACGCTAAATCATCATCTTTTACTTATACAAAAAAACAATGGATTCGATAAGGGTATCGAAATCCATTGTTTTGTTTTATATACCTATCTCAAGTCTGAAAACTTATTATTTTTCATCAACCTTGATCTTGGCTATCTGGTTGAGCAGCTGTCGGGCCTTTTCCACGGTCTTCACATCCTTGATGCGGAGGAAACGCTTGTTGTTCCTTTCCTTCAGCATGCAATCCTGAATATGGGTGGTGGCGTAGGTAAGCACACGCGAGAACATCTGGCTGCGATAGAACGGACTTGCCACATTGCTCACAAACTGCAACTGCATGGCTCCCTGCTTCAGGGTAATCTTCTCGCAACCCAGGCTCTTGCCCACACGGCGCAAGCCAACCACATGAATCAGCTCGTCACCCGCACGAGGTATCGGACCGAATCGGTCGATCATTCGCTTGCGGAAAGCTTCCACCTCATCATCCGTTTCCAGATGATCCAATTCCCGATAGAGCAGCATTCGCTCGGAACTGCCAGGAACATAGGTATCCGGGAAATACATCTCCAGGTCGCTCTCCACGGCACAGTCATCTACAAAGTCATCGCCCGTGAGCTGCTTGCCTTCTGCCATCTCCTGCTGGTAAAGGTCGCCGAACTCCTCGTTCTTCAACTCGGTTACTGCCTGCGAGAGAATTTTCTGGTAGGTTTCGTAACCCAGGTCTTCCATGAATCCACTCTGTTCTGAACCCAGCAGATTGCCGGCACCACGAATATCCAGGTCTTGCATGGCTAGGTTGAAACCGCTGCCCAGGTCGCTGAAGGTTTCCAGGGCTTCCAGTCGGCGGCGTGCCTCGGTGGTGAGTGCCGACTTAGGCGGTGCTATCAGGTAGCAGAATGCCTTCTTGTTGCTACGTCCCACTCTGCCTCGCATCTGGTGCAGGTCGCTCAGGCCGAAGTGGTGGGCATCCATCACGATGATGGTATTGGCATTGGAGATATCGATACCATTCTCAACGATGGTGGTAGAGAGCAGCACATCGAAATCGTAGTTGATGAAGCCCATGATAATCTTTTCCAGTTCCTCGGGCTTCATCTGACCATGACCGATTACGACACGGCAATCGGGCACATGCTTCTCGATAAGCAGTTTGATTTCTGTGAGTTTAGAGATGCGGTCGCACACGAAATATACCTGTCCGTTGCGGCTCATCTCGAAGTTGATGGCATCAGCTATCGCCGCACCGCTAAAGGTAATCAGCTCTGTATGAATAGGATAGCGGTTTGGCGGCGGTGTGCGCATGATGCTCATATCGCGGGCACCCATCAGCGAGAACTGCAGGGTGCGAGGGATAGGCGTGGCACTCATGGTGAGGGTATCTACGTTTACCTTCATCTGGCGCAGCTTCTCCTTGGTGGAAACGCCAAACTTCTGCTCCTCGTCGATGATGAGCAGGCCCAGGTCGTGCCATTGCACGGTTTTGGAAATGAGCTTGTGGGTACCGATGAGGATATCTATCTTGCCCTCCTTCAACTGTTCCAGAATCAGGCGGGTATCCTTGGCAGAACGGGCACGGCTCAGGTAATCTACGGTTACCGGCAGTTCGCCCAAGCGGTGCTTGAAGGTTTGGTAATGCTGGAAGGCGAGCACCGTGGTAGGCACGAGCACAGCCACCTGCTTGCCATCGCAGGCTGCCTTGAAGGCAGCACGAATCGCCACTTCGGTCTTGCCGAAGCCCACATCACCACACACCAGTCGGTCCATCGGACGGGCACTTTCCATATCTTTCTTCACCTCGGCAGTTGCCTTGCTCTGGTCGGGGGTATCTTCGTAAAGGAAGGAAGCCTCCAGCTCATGCTGCATATAACCATCTGGGCTATAGGCGTATCCCTTTTCACGACGGCGCTTGGCATAGAGCTTGATCAGGTCGCGGGCTATATCCTTGATACGCTTCTTGGCCTTGTTCTTGAGCTTATCCCAAGCCCCGGTGCCCAGGGTGGAGAGACGTGGCGGCTCGCCGGTATCGGCACGGCGATACTTGCTGATTTTATAGAGCGAGTGGATGGAGACATCCACCTTATCGTTGTTGGTGTAGATGATGCGGATCATCTCCTGATAACTGTCGCCCGTAGGCACACGCACCAGTCCGCCAAACTTGCCGATACCGAAATCCACATGCACGATGAAATCGCCGGGTTCCATCTCCTGCAACTCCTTCATGGTGAGGGCCATCTTGCCCGCACGGGCGGAGTCTGAACGCAGGTTGTACTTGTGGTAACGGTCGAATATCTGATGGTCGGTGAAGAAGCAAACCTTCTTCTCGTTATCCACGAATCCTTCGTGCAGGGTCTTATCCACCGGGGTAAACTGAATGTGGTAGCGCTCCAGTTCTTCGCTGGCAAAGATATCCTTGAGGCGCTGTTGCTGCTTCTGGCTATCTGCCAATATATATAAGGTGTAGCCCTTGAGCTGGTAATCCTCCAGGGTTTGAGACAGGAGCTGAAAGTTTTTGTGGAAGAGGGGCTGCGGCGCCACATCGAAACTGATAACGGCATTGCTGCCTTCTGCCATATTCTCTTGCTTCCTGGCAGGACTGCCTTCCGCCGTTTTGCCGAACTCAATGCGAACGTGCTCGACAATGGCATGCTGGAAATCGGTGGCACTCACCAGGTTCAGCTCGGTCTTCATCTCCTGTCGTATTCTTTCTGCCTCCATCTCGGTGGCACCTTCCAACTGTTCGGCAAGGCTCTGGGCAGAGAAGCCATCGTTGTAAATCTGGCCGATGCGGTCGTGCAGATAGGCGTAATCCTTCATCACCACGAGCGTAGAAGGGTCGAGGAAATGCAGGAAACACTGCTTCACGGTTTGCTCGGCAGCCAGTTCCGGCACCACTTCGATGCTCTCGCGCTTGTCTTTGGAGAGCTGGTCTTCGATATTGAAGGTGCGAATGGTATCGATTTCATCACCGAAGAAATCGATACGGAACGGGAACTCGCAACTGTAGGAATAGACATCGATGATGCTTCCACGCACGGCAAACTGGCCTGGCTCATAGACATAATCTACCTCCTGGAGTGAGAAATCGCGCAACTGGTGCACCACATCTATCTGTGAAATCTGCTGACCTACTGAAAGTTTCAGGATTTTCTCATCCAGATGCTGCTTAGACACCACCAGTTCGGCGAGGGCATCGGGATAGGAAACGATGTAAATCTGGTTGCCTGCCGACAATCGGGCAAGCACTTCGGTTCGCAAAATCTCGTTGGCAGCATCCCGCTGACCATACTTCACGGCACGGCGATAGCTGGAAGGGAAGAAAAATACGCTCTCCTGCCCCAACATCTGAGTGAGGTCGTGATAGAAATATCCCGCCTCCTCGGCATCATCGAGCACGAAAAGCACCGTGCGCTTCAACCTGTTCTGCAGCGAACCGAAAAACATCGAGGCAGAAGAGCATACCAATCCCTGAAGAAAAAGGGAATGCACTGACTTTTTCTTCAATAAATCAAAGAGGGCATTCGCCTGCGGCGAACGCCCGTATTGTTTTGCAATATCCTGTAATATCACTGCTTATTCCTAACTTATTTTTGGGTATTTCTTGAACCATCCATCGAGTCGCAATCTCATCACTCCGAAGAAAGCCTCGCCAAAGATACCGCCACTCATCTTGCTGGTGCCCTCACGGCGATTCACGAAGATAACCGGCACTTCCTTAATCTTGAAGCCTATCTTGTAAGAAGTGAACTTCATCTCTATCTGGAAGCCGTAGCCCTTGAAGCGGATGGCATCCAAATCGATGGTTTCCAACACTTTGCGACGATAGCAAACGAAGCCGGCTGTGGTATCGTGTACCTGAAAACCCGTAACGAAGCGCACGTATTTTGAGGCGAAATAGCTCATCAACACGCGACCGATAGGCCAGTTGACCACGTTGACACCCGATACGTAGCGTGAGCCTACGGCTACATCGTAACCCTCGTCGTGGGTAGCGGCGTAGAGGCGTGGCAGGTCGTTAGGGTCGTGGCTGAAGTCGGCATCCATCTCGAAGATGAAGTCGTATCCATGCTCCAGGGACCACTTGAAGCCCTTGATGTAGGCGGTGCCGAGGCCCAGCTTGCCCTTGCGCTCCAGAATGTGAAGGCGGCCGGCAAACTCACCGGCGATGAGGTTCTTGACAATGGCAGCCGTGCCATCAGGACTTCCGTCGTCGATGACCAGAATGTCGAATTTCTTCTCCAGGCCGAACACGGCACGGATGATTTTCTCTATGTTTTCCTTCTCGTTGTATGTAGGAATGATTACTATGCTATCACTCATATTCTTCTGTTTTATAGTTACAAGTGCAAAAATACAACTTTTATCTGATATAAACAAATTTACTGGTCGGGATTTTCAACAAAGCCCTGATATTCCTTATCGAGACCCGACATGATGGTATCGTAGCTCTTGGTCATCTGGTTCTTGATGTTCTCCGGACCCTTGCCGATGGGCTCGATAGGCTCGTGGATGGTGAGCTTTATCGGATGCCAGAATGCCCAGTAGATATCCTTCATGCGTGGCTTGACATCGAAACTGCCGTTGATGGTGAGCGGACAAACCGGCAACTGCAACTCGTCGGCAAGCATGAAGGCTCCACGGCGGAACACACCCATGTGGCCGGTGAAGGTGCGGGCACCCTCTGGGAACACCACGAGCGACATGCCTTCCTTGAGCACCTCGCGCGCCTTATCGTAAGAGGCACGAATCTTGGAAGGTCCGCTCTTATCTACGAAGATGTGGTGGGCATAGACGCAAGCCAGACCCACGAGCGGAATGTTGCGGATGCCTTTCTTCATCATCCACTTGAAGTTACGGCCCAGGAAGCCATAGATGAGGAAGATGTCGAAGGCACCCTGATGGTTGGCCACGAACACGTAGCTCTGACCTTTCTTGAGATGCTCCCTACCCTCTACCTTTACTGGCAGGAAGAGGATTCTGATCCACAACTGTGACCACAACTTACCTGGGTAATATCCCCAGAAGTGACCATTGCCCAACATACAGCCTATCACCGTAATCAGGCTGGTAAGGATGCTTGCCACAATGAGAATGGGCAGGCAAATGATTAATTGGTATATTCGATATAAGTACTTCATCTTGTTTATTTTCTTGCTATACTATAATTTATGCTGATACACGATTTATTTTCTCTTTAAAGTTATAACTGCGATTTCCGGGGTGGCTCCGATGCGGATTGGCACGGTGCCGCCGAGTCCGGCGGTGGTATAGAGCTGACAGCCCTCACGCTCGTAGAGGCCGTAATCGAATGAAGCGAACATAGTCGGACGGAGACCGAGCACGGAAACCTGTCCGGCATGGGTATGACCGCTGAGGGTGAGCTGCGGCGCCACGAGCACGGAGTCCTTCGACCCATGCTCCTTGTTGATGGTAGATGGCAGCATCTCCTTCCACTGCGTTGGGATGTGCTGGAGCATCAGTACAAACTGTCCCGGTTTGATGCCATAGAGGGCCTGCGCCACCTGCGTGCGTTTAGGCTTGTCGTAGTTCTCGGTGCCAGCCACATAGATGGAAGCCTTGCCCCTGTGCAGCTTGATATGCTCGTTCATGAGCAATCGCCATCCGCAGGAGCGTTCGAAATCCTGCACCCTGCGCTCCATCTCCTTCTTGGCAAGCAGATCGTCATCATCGATATGCATATAATAGGTGTAATCGTGATTTCCCAATACGCTCACCACTCCATCCTTTGCCTTCAGGGAACTGAGCAGGTCGTGATAAGGCGTTAATTCAGAAGGCTTTACATTCTGAATATCGCCCGTAAAGCAGATAAGGTCGGCATGCTGGGCATTGATGCTATCGATGTCTCGCTGCGGCAAATCGTGTCGCCAGCCGTAGAAGGAGCCCAGGTGGATATCGCTGAAATGTACGATGCGATAGCCATCAAACTCCTTTGGCAGATCGGGCACATAGATGGTGAGGTGCTTGACTTCAAACTGTCTGACACCCTTGGTGAAGCCATAGATGAAGCTGAAGAATGCTACGATGGCCAACACGCCGCCCACCAGTTTGCCCCAGTTGCGTGAGGTATGACTGCTAGGCTTATTCTGTTTCTGCTTGTAACGGCGCAATAGGCGCATGCACTCCCAGCCTGCAAAACTGCAAAGGGCAAAGACAAACTGGGGTACGGCAAGCACCGCCATCATGCCGAACCAGATGTCGATGAGCATCGGGTCGTCGGGCATGAAGTCGGCACCCAGTGCCAGATAGGAACTGTATCCTATCACGATGGCCACGGGCAGCCAATATAAAATCTTTCTCCATCCCTTGCGTACATGCAGATACTGCCGGTCTATCCAGAGATAAGGCAATACCGAGAACAGCACGATGGGAATTAGAATCCTTGCTATCATAACGGTATATATAAATACATTATTACTAATAAATATGTTATCACTATTTTTTAATCAGGCTCGACTGGAGGAACCGCCTCATCAGTTCTACGGGCACCTCACGGCGGCGGGCGTAGTCGCGAAGCTGGTCATCGCCTATTTTTCCCAGTTCGAAGTAGCGTGCCTTGGGATGCGAGAACATCAGTCCCGAGACGCTGGCATGAGGCGTCATCATTCCGGTTTCGGTGAGTCGGATGCCTGCCTGCTTCATATCCAGCAGCTTATCGATGATGAAATTGGCACTGGTATCGGGCAGCGACGGATAGCCGATGGCTGGCCTGATGCCCTGGTATTCCTCGCGATGCTGCTGCTCGATGGTGAGGTTTTCATCGGGTGCATAGCCCCAATACTCTTTTCTCACCTCTTCGTGAAGCTTCTCTGCCGTTGCCTCTGCCAGGCGGTCGGACAGGGTCTGCGCCATCATATTGAGGTAATCGTCATGGCGATACACATCGATGATGGTTCCATCCACCGAAGTGCAGAACACCCCTATCTGGTCTCTGATGCCCTGGGAAAGGGGCCGGATGAAATCGGCAAGACAGAGGTTGGGTTCGCCCGGTGCCGAAGGATGCTGCTGGCGGAGCATCGGGAATCGGAGATTCTTTTCCTTCTTCTCTTCAATCCCATTGCTTTCTATTCCAGAAGTTCCAGGTGTTCCGTTTCCTCCTGAAGTTCCCGAAATTCCGTTTTCTTCTGAGGTGCTTGGAAGAAAAAAAATCAAATCATCCCCTTCGCTACCAACCTCAAAGAGCTTGAAAATGGCATGGGTATGATATTTCACCTCCCATGAGGCAAGCATCTGCAATGCCTCTTGCTTTATTTTCTCCTTGTCAGCCTTCGGCTTTCCGCTCAATCCCCAGGCATGATAGAAATAGAGCCAGTTGATGAACGGAATCAACTCTGATATTCTATAAGTCTTTAACTTTGAACTTTGAACTTTGAACATTGAACTTTATGATTAGCTTCAGGCAATGGTGCCTAACTTCTGAAATTCAATTCCTCACCACGATATTCGGCATCGAAGGCTCCCTTATTATATATAAGGTGACCGTTGCAGAAGGTTTGCTCCACCTGCCACTGGTATTCGTGTCCCTCCATCGGGCTCCACTGGCACTTGCTCTGTACAACCTCCTTGGTTACCTTCCATGGCGACTTTGGTTTAACGATGACGATATCAGCCTTATATCCCTTGCGAAGGAAGCCTCGCTCACTTACCTGGAAGAGCTGGGCAGGCTGATGAGCCATCAGTTCTACCATCCGTTCGATGGTGAGCACGCCCTCATCTACCAGTTCGAGCATGGTAACGAGCGAGAACTGAACCATCGGCATGCCTGATGCAGCCTTGGCACATCCGCCCTGCTTATCCTTCAACTCATGTGGAGCGTGGTCGGTACCAATGGTAGCAATGCGTCCATCGGTCAGGGCACGGCGAAGGGCATCGCGGTCGGCCAGGGTCTTGATGGCAGGATTGCACTTGATGAGTGCCTTCTTCGTTGCGTAATCGGCATCTGAGAAGAAGAGATGGGCTATCACGGCTTCGCCGGTTATCTGAGGAAGATTCACTGAATCTGTGTTCTGAAGATTCTCTTCCTGATTATCAAAGAGTTCCAGTTCCTTGGCGGTGGTAACGTGGGCGATGTGAAGACGTGTACCAAACTGCTTGGCAAGTTCTACAGCCAGTTTGCTGCTCTCGTAACATGCCTCCACGCTACGAATCTCGGGATGATGCTCCACGGCAGGGTCTTCGCCATACTTCGCTTTCGTCTCCGCCATATTTCGGTTGATAATCTCGGTATCCTCGCAATGGGTCATTACAGGCAGATTGAGCTGCTTGGCTGTACTGAACACACGCTGCAGGGACTCCATCTTATCTACCAGCATATTGCCGGTGCTGGAACCCATGAAGAGTTTGATGCCCGGAACATGATGCACATCGAGCTGGGCGAAGGTATCCACATTGTCGTTGGTAGCACCATAGAAGAAGCTATAGTTTACATGGCTCTTCCGGGCACCCAACTTTCGCTTCTCCTCCCACGCCTCAAGGGTGGTGGTTTGCGGCACCGTATTAGGCATCTCGAAGTAAGAAGTGACGCCACCATAAGCAGCTGCACGGCTTTCACTCTCGATATCCGCCTTGCGGGTTAATCCCGGCTCACGGAAGTGGACATGGTCATCAATTACACCTGGCAAAACAAAACACCCCGAAGCATCCACTACTTCGTCGTAGATGCCACGGGGTGCCATGCCTTCATATATCTCTGAAATAACTTCACCATCAACCAGAAGATCGCCCTTAAAGGAGCGACCCTCGTTGACGATAGTTCCGTTTTGTATTAATACCTTAGACATTGTACTTTGTACTTTGAACGTTGAACGTTGAACTTTGAACTTTATGATTAGTATAAGGCGATAACCTTATGACTAACTTCTTATTTCTAACTTCTTATTCCTAACTTCTTATTCCTAACTACACTACCTATCCTTTGCCGGAATAGTTGGCTTGGCTAAATCGTTAGGGGTTGGCGCTGGAGCGGCACTAGGGTCGGTCTGTGGTGCAGCCATCTGCTCCATATCAGGAGTAGGAGCCATACCTCCGGCACCCACAGATTCATGCGTACCATTCATGATAGCCTGGTTTTCCTGCGCCTTCTGATAGTAATCCTTCACGTAAGAATCGTTCTTGAAGTGATCGGTGGCCTTGCTCATGATGTCCTCAATCCATGGCGAAAGCATAGGATACTGATTGCCCATGGTAACAAGGAAGAAGACGCCCGGACCCAACACATTGTCGAAGTTATCGGTAACGAAGGATGTAATGAGCTTATCCTGCTGGTCGGAGAGACGCATTGCCTCCTCGTTGAGCTTCGCCGTAACCACCTGCATATCACTACCATTCATGATAGCCTGATCGTGCTTATGAACCAACTCACGCTGCTGATTCTGCAACTGCTGATACTTCTTGAAGAACCCGAAGAGCTTGTCGTTGAGCGGCGTACCACTCACCACCTGCTGGGTATCATCAAGCTTCACCGTGATGCAACCACTCTCCAAGACCAGCGGCAACACGAGTTCATCGTCCATGAAGATGTTGGCCATCTTGGCAGAATCCACACTTCCCTGGAAGTGGAACTGTCCATGTACTACATCACATGAATCAATTTTCTTAAATTCATTGTCTTTCAAGATTTGAAGATACAGCATACGACCATCCAAGGTGCTTACGTTAGAAGTACCTGAAATATCGTAACTGGCGGCGCAAGATGTAAGCGCCATTAAGGTGATCAATGCGTAAAATATCTTATTCATAAGCTTTGTAATTCACAATTTTGTGAACAAAAGTACAATCAATTATTGAAGTAGCGAAATAAATTCAAGCTATTTAATTGAATATTACATGTATTTATGTTTTATTTGCATTTTAACTCGTTTGAGATGCGATGCGTGGTATAGAGTTCCAGCAAGGCGGCTATGAGCAGGAACACTACCCATTTGTTGTAGAAATAGGTGATGTATGTCTCCTGATTAGCGAACCAATGACGGAAAAATGCATACACGGTATCGACCATCGAAATGCCCGACAACACGAAGAAGATATCGGCGATATACTGCATTCGCTTGAGGCGATGAATCACCAGCGAATCGCCCTCATAAAGCTGCATCGCCTGTATCACGGCGAACAGAACGGTGCCCAACAGGAATACCCAGCAGGTGTAAAGCAACATGGTTGGGTAAATGAATCCAAAAGCAAAGCAGCCTGCACCGATAACCATCAGCACGCCGCCGAGCAGGAAAACTGCACTTTGTATCTTAGTTAACTGTTTCATCGTATGAATCTTTATATATTAAATAGGGTTTAATCATATTGAATTATTCCGCATTCTCGGAATTTCCCTCTTTCACTGCATCCTCGGAATTTCCTGCGGTTCCTGCCTCCTCTGGCAAATCTGTGCTCAGCACGAAGATATCCTCATCATCCGCCTTCATGAAGTAACGCTCACGGGCTATCTTGCCAAAGACCTCAGGTCCCAGGCGCATCTCCTTGAGTTGGCGCGAGTCTTTTTCATACTGCGCCTGGTATTTTCCTATCTCCTCACGCAAGGTAGCTATCTGCAACTGATACTTGATGTGCTGGCGGATGCTGTTGTCATCAACAACGCCCACAATCAAAACACCCGCTACAATGACTATAAAATACTTATAGTGAGCGAGATAAGCCCATATAATACTTAGTTTCTGACTCATTATTTTCTATATTTTGACTTTATTTGTCTGAATTTGTTTGCAAAGATAATATTTTTTTGTTATCTTTGCATCATAATTAAGAAAAAATAATGCAAGACAACATAGTTTCAAGCAAAAAAGAATGGAAGAATACATAGTTTCAGCAAGAAAATACCGTCCGATGACCTTCGATACGGTCGTAGGACAGGGTGCTTTGACCACCACTTTGAAGAATGCGGTGAAGAGCGGCAAGTTGGCACACGCCTACCTCTTCTGCGGTCCGAGAGGTGTGGGCAAGACCACTTGTGCCCGCATCTTTGCCAAGGCAATCAACTGCGAGCACCCTCGCGAAGACGGCGAGGCATGCAACGAGTGCGAGAGCTGCAAGGCTTTCAACGAGCAACGCTCCTACAACATCTTCGAACTGGATGCCGCCAGCAACAATGGCGTTGACCAGATCAAGACCCTGATGGAGCAGACCCGCATCCCACCTCAGGTGGGTAAGTACAAGGTGTTCATCATCGACGAGGTACACATGCTGAGTGCCGCTGCCTTCAATGCCTTCCTCAAGACGCTGGAGGAGCCGCCATCGCACGTGATCTTCATCCTCGCCACCACCGAGAAGCACAAGATTCTGCCTACCATCCTGAGCCGATGCCAGATTTACGACTTTGAGCGCATGAGCGTGGCCAACACCATCGCCCACCTGAAGATGGTGGCTGAGAAGGAAGGCGTGAAATATGAGGAACCGGCACTCGCCGTCATCGCCGAGAAAGCAGATGGCGGTATGCGCGATGCACTCTCCATCTTTGACCAGGCAGCAAGCTTCTGCCAGGGCGACATCACCTATCAGAAGGTGATAGAAGACCTGAACGTGCTGGACAGCGACAACTACTTCAAGCTGGTAGATCTGGCCATAGAGAACAAGATAAGCCAGATGATGGTGGTGCTCGACGGCATCCTGAACAAGGGATTCGACGGCGGCAACATGATTCAGGGATTGGCACAGCATGTGAGAAACGTGATGATGGCGAAGGACCCTCAGACCCTGCCGCTACTGGAAGCAAGCGACGAGCAGAAGACGAAGTATGCTGAACAGGCGAAGAAGGCTCCTACACCTTTTTTATATAAGGCACTGAAGCTGATGAACGAATGCGATGTGCATTATCGCCAGAGTTCGAACAAGCGCCTGCTGGTGGAACTTACCCTGATACAGATAGGCCAGATTACTCAACCGGAAGACCAGGATGTGCCTAGTGCGGGGCGTACGCCCCATAGACTAAAATCCCTGTTTCAGAAAATCATTGCCCAGCTTAAGCCTGCTGCTCAGGGTGCAGGTGCCGGGCAAGAGAGCGGAAGCACAGTTTCATCCCTCCAGGGAGAGGCTGCGTCTGCCGCTGCGGCTACTGCTGCGCCTACATCTTACGCATCAGCTTCATCTGCTGCATCCGGGGCATCTACGGCATCAGCACCTGCTGCCCGAACCAAGAAGAAGCTAAGTCAGGTAAACTTGAGCGGCATCGGCATGAGCTTTGCCAACCTCAAGAAATCGGAAGAGACGGCAAAACGCATCTATAATCCTATCGACCAGCTGAAAGACGATTCTGCTGCTGTAAAACAGGCTGCTACATCTACGGATGTAGAATTTACGCAGGAACAGGTGGAAGGCCAGTGGATGGGCATGTGCCTAAGAATGCAGAACGTGAAAGACCTCATCGGTCTGGCAAACCGCATGAAAGCGATAGTTCCTACGATTACGCAATATCCTAACATAGAAGTGGTGATAGATAACCAGTTGCTGCTCAACGACATTCTGAATATCAAGGGCAGAATTCTACAGACTTTCAAGATAGGATTGGGCAATCAATCTGTTAACATCAACTATCGCCTGGCAGAGGCAGACGAGGTGACCAAGGTGCTCTCTAAGCGCGAACTGCTGGAGAACCTGATGAAGGAGAATCCTTCCATCGCCAAACTCACCCAGGATTTGAAGCTCGTCATGGCATAACCAACTTTTTGATAAGAATAAGAAAATAAAAGAATGGCAAGAAGATAATGCCAAGAAAATAACAGCAAGAAATAATGGCAAGAAGATTAAGAAAGAAACGCATCGCAGTGATATTGCTGACGTTTACCGCCATCATCGTTTGGACCACGCACAGTTGCGTTTCGCGCTGTACCTCGTCGGGCGAGAAGGAGAAGGCGGAAGATACCTTACCTAAGGCGCATATCAACGATTCCATCTCGAACGCTCTGAGCGAGGGAAAGGAATACCAGGAGTTGGACTCCGTGATAGAGAGATACCTGAAACGCTGGGAAATCAATGGGGCTCAGCTCGTTATCACCCGCAACGACTCCCTACTCTACGCCCGAGGATTCGGATGGGCAGACAAGGAGCGGGGCATCAAGATGGAGCCTAACATGCTGATGCGATTTGCCTCGGTATCGAAGCTCATCACGGCAGTGGGCATCATGAAACTGCAGGAGATGAAGAAGCTCAAGCTGAACGAGAAGGTGTTTGGCGCGAAGGGCATTCTGAGAGATACCGTTTATAACAACAGCATCAAGGACCAGCGATACTACGATATCACCGTGGAGCAACTGCTTCGCCATCAGGCGGGTTTCAACAACTACGCCGGCGACCCGGTATCTTCCACCCGCTATATCATGATGCAGAACCATCTCACTACGCCGCCCGACCACAATACGCTGCTCAAGATTCTGCTGAAGCGCCATCTGGGTTATACGCCGGGGCAGGGCAAATGCTATAGCAACCTGGGCTACATGATTCTGTCGATGATTATCGAGAAGAAGAGTGGCATGAAATATGAGAACTTCATGCAGAAGTATGTGCTCCAGCCTGCCGGCTGCTACGACATGCACATCGCCGGCACTTACTTAAAGGACCGTCGTCCCAACGAGACGAAGTACTACATGCACCAGGGCAGCATCCCAGTGTATGAATACAACAACAGTGGACGACTGGTGGAGAAATGCTATGGTGACACCGACCTTCCCCGTCTGTCGGGAGCAGGAGCCTGGTGTGGTTCGGCAGCCGAGCTGAGCCGTTTCATCGCCAGCATCGACGGCATGCCTCATGTGAAGGATATCCTAAGCAAGCAGAGCATCCAGTTTATGACCACCGAGCAGCCCGACCATCAGTATTCCATCGGTTGGAACTACACCCCGAAGAGCAATCGCCCATGGATTCGCACGGGTTCGCTGGCAGGCACATCGGCATTGGTTCTGAAATATCCTGATGGCCAGTGCTGGATTCTCATCACGAACACATCCACCTGGAAGGGCCACGGCTTCTCTAACGACAGCATGGCTTTCTTCGAGAAACTGAGAGAGAAATACATGGCGAATATGCCAAAGAAGGATTTGTTTATATAAAAAAGATATAGAATGCAAAAAAGTCCCTGGAGTATGGAAACATCTCCAGGGACTTTTCTTTTGTCTTATCTTATCTGTTCACATCTATTGTCTGAACTTGTGTATCAACATGAACTATCTTTTAGAAAGTATATTTCAAACCAATCTGACCACGCCAGCGGCTGTAGTAATCGCTATAGCTCTTGTAAGCATAAGCACCGGTGAACTGGTAAACACCACCACCCTGATAGTTGACAGGTGAGAAATAGGTGCCGAAGCCATCACCATAGGTATGACCCCAATCCTTGTTCAGCAGGTTGCCCACGTTGAGGATATCAAAGGTCAACTCGATGGAGTTAATTTGACCAGCTACCTTGAAGCTGTACTTCTGACCGAAGTGAACATCGAAATGATGCTCGAATGGCAGGTTATCAGCATAACGCTCGTAGTACTCGCCACGGTGCTTGCTCAGATAAGAATCGTCTGCAATCCACTTCTTCAGCATCTCACGCTGCATCTCCTCGGTGAGCTTATCGCCATGGTTATCACCAAACATGCGCTTGGTGAAGGTATTGTTGTTATACTTGGTCTCCTCGAAACGCATCTTGTCAATCTGTGCATCGGTTGGGATGTAGAACAGGTCATTACCCCTGGAACCATCCTCGTTCACGTCACCATAATAATAATAGGTGTAAGGTGAACCGCTCTTAGCCTGGTAGATGACACCCAGGGTTGTCTTCCACTGCTTCTGATGACCATAGTCGATGTGGTAGTAGGCAGAAGCCTGGATGCGATGAGGCACATTGTAAGCAGAGTTGCCCACCTCCAGATCGTTGCAGTCACGATAGGTATACTGGTAGGTCCAGTTACTCTTTGCTACAGAAGAACCACCGTTGGCAGCACTGCGTGAACGGGTCCAGGTATAGCTTGCCATCAGGTCGAGGCCGAAGTTGAAATGCTTCTCAGCCTTGAGCGAGAGGTTTACGGTATAACCCTTGGATGTATTTCCGAGGGCATAGACTCCTGCAATAGGAGTACCCTTCACTACGCTCTGATAGAGCGGACGGTTGTCCCACTCATATCCATACTTCTGGGAGAAGGTCTGACCGGTCTGTTCCTGAGCGAGGTTCTTATAGAGAATATCGTTCAAAGTCTTGGAGTAGATAGCCTCAGCGGTCCAGTCGATACCGAGAGCCTCGAAGTCGAAACCGAGGTTGAGGCGGAGGTTCTGGGCGAACTTGAAGTTCTTGCCGCATACAGCCACATCCTGGTTACCGGCACTCGCCTTCATCTTATCGGCATTGGCATTCTGCTTGTTAGGATCGAGAATCAGCTCCAATCCCTTGACGGTAGAGTTGTTGCTATCGTAAGAAGAGAGCTGCAGACCAGTACCTGAGTAGTTGTTGCTTACCCATACGAATGGGATTCTACCGGTAAAGACACCCGCACCACCACGGAGGATATACTTACGGTCGTTATTGATGTCCCAGCGGAAACCTACACGTGGAGAGAGCATTGGCGAGAAGCTGAGCTTATCGTTGGTCTTCAATCCCCACCCCATCTTCTCTGACAAGGCGTTGAACTCCGGATTCTCCACTGGAGTATCGAAGAATACAGGAATATCCAGACGCAGACCGTAGGTCAAGGTGAAGTTGTTGCTTGCATTCCACTTATCCTGCGCATAGAAACCGAACTGACCAGATGAGAACTCTGAAGCCCAGTTAGGGTCGCCGGTAACATCAGTGTTAGCCTGACCGTAACGGTACTGGTTCATGTAAGCCTTGTTAGGATCCAGTTTATCTGCCATATAGTCATCGTAATAAGCCTTGAAGTTATCAAATCCCTTGAAGGTATAGGAGCCGAACTTATCCGAGATGAACATATTCTTGAAATGGTAGAACTCGTTGTGGGTACCGAAGATGAAGGTATGGTTGCCACGGAGCCAAGTCAGGTTGTCCTCAATGGTCCAGATGTCCTGGTTCAGGTAGTTAGCCTGTGAGTTTCGCTCAGTACCGATGTTGACCGTACCACTACCAACGCCCGTGATGGAAATCATCGGTAGATGAGCCTTGATGTCACGGCTATCGCGCACTCTTACGAAGCTGACACGTGCCTCATTGCTCAAACTTGGAGAGAATCGGCTCTGAAGCTCAGCGATGAACGAGTTGGTATTGCTCTTGAACGGATAGCTGTAGCCGTAGGAGTTCAAGCTGCTGGCACTGCCGCCGCCACTCAACTGCTCAGCCTTGACGAGACTCCAGCGGATGGCAAACTTATTGAACTCGTTGATGTTCCAGTCGAGTTTCAATCCAGCCTTATCGCTCCTGGTGTAGATGTCCTGGTTACTGTAGTAATCGTTGAAGTTGACTCCCTGCTTCTCAGCTATATTCTGGAGCATGGTCAGAATATCCTTTGCCTGCTCGGTATTTACCTTGGAATTGCCGGAATCTACACCATAGAGATTAGGATATTCCTTGTTGGTGCGCTCATAGTTGGCGAAGAAGAAGAGCTTGTTCTTGATGATTGGTCCTCCGAGGGTGACACCCATGTTATACTGAGTCTGTTTCTGATACTTTGGCGCATAACCCGTGCCATCGAGGTAAGGATACTTGGTACCGATGAGGTCCTGGTTGTAGCCATAGTAGTAAGCCGAACCGTGGAACTGATTGGTACCACTCTTGGTGATGGCGTTGATGGCACCTCCGGTGAATCCGCTCTGGCGCACATCGAAAGGAGCCACGGAAACCTGAATCTGCTCGATGGTCTCCATAGATACCGGCTGAGCACCTGCCTGACCGCCGTTGTTACCGCTGGATGCCAGACCGAAGACGTCATTGTTTGCCGCACCGTCAATCATGAAGTTGTTGTATCGGTTGTTGACACCAGCGAACGACATATTACCGGAATTGGTAACGGTGAGCTGTGGGTTCAATCGAGCCACGTCAGCGATACCGTGGGTGATGCTAGGCATATTGTTGATCTGCTCTGCCGTCATACTGGTAGCAGCACCTGTACGGGAAGCAGCAAGACCCGCCTTGCCGGAAACCACCACTTCCTGAAGCTGGTGGGCATCCTCCTGGAGCGAGCATGAGATATTCTCCGTTTCACCGAGGCTCAGGTTGAGGTTTTTGATCACCTTGTCCTTGTAGCCGATATAGGAGATGTCTACCTTGTAAGGACCGCCTGGTCGCATACCCTGGATGGTATATCGTCCATCGATATTAGTAACGGCACGATATACGGTACCGGAAGGTTGGTGAGTAGCAGTAACAGTAGCTCCGATGACATTTTCGCCATCAGAAGTAATCTTACCGCTGATTCCAGAGGTAGTAATCTGTGCCATGGCAGCGTTCACCGTCAGGATGAACAAAGCCAGAAGTAAATGCAATCTTTTCAGCA
>ERZ773186.299-NODE-299-length-49533-cov-49.572618_pt1 | contig 49533 bp, 40 predicted proteins | sample MGYA00581000_ERZ773186 | MGnify/ENA primary metagenome ERZ773186 (study PRJEB29015, sample SAMEA2737752) | human gut metagenome | biome: human gut; feature: human-associated habitat; material: faeces | place: China | collected 2012 ...
AGGCAGAAAAGACGCTTGAGCCTGAGTACACCAGTCGCGGCATCCGCCTTGATATCATCGTAGCGGACGATAAAAAAACACACTATAATCTGGAAATGCAGGTAAAAAACAAAAAGAATCCCCAAACCAAAGCTTTCGTTCTGCCCAAACGCTCGCGCTATTATCAGGCGCTGCTTGATTTTGATTTGCTGCAGGCAGGCCAGCCTTATGACCTATTGCCGCCGACCTTCATCATTTTCATCTGTATTTTTGATTTCTTTGAAAATGGTAATTATGTCTATACTTTTAAAAAGCGCTGCCTGGAGGATTTGGAGCCGGAGCTTCCGGATAAAGCAACCACCATGATTTTGAACACTAAGGGTACGCATGGCGAAATCTCTAAGGATCTCAAAAGCTTTTATGATTATGTAAACAATCACATTGTAACTACTGATTTCACCAAGCAGATTGATAATGAAATCAGCTATTTGAAACTCGATACGAAAGTGAGGCGAGAATATATGCTTATGGAAGCTCGTTTGTTAGACGAACGGCGTGAAGGTATTGCTGAAGGCAAAGACGTAGGCCTTGTTGAAGGCGAAGCTATCGGTCTTGCTAGGGGCGAAGCTGAACATAAACTTAAAGTTGCTAAGCTCATGCTGGCTAAAGGTTGCTATTCTCTCGAGGTTATCGCTGAACTTACAAATTTATCTCTCGCTGATGTGGAGAAGCTGAAGAAAGAGGTTTAAGCACGTAAAGCAAGCCTAATACAAAAATAAACACAAAGCACTAAAACCCATGTCCCGCCGAAATCGGCAAGACATGGGTTTTCTGTATTCTCAGCGCACGCTTTAGCAACAGCGTGCGCTATTTTATTATCTTCTGCAGTACGCCTGCATCCGCAAGCCTCTGCTTTAATCCTTCTGATACAAATCATAATAATGCCCCTTGCGCGCCAGCAGCTCCTCATGGCTGCCGCATTCCGCAACAGCACCCTCGTCAAGCACCACAATCTTGTCCGCATGACGGATGGTGGAAAGACGGTGCGCAATAATCAGCGTGGTGCGTCCTACCGCCAGCTCGTCTAGCTCCTTTTGTATCTGCTGCTCCGTAATATTGTCGAGCGCACTTGTAGCCTCATCCAGCACTACTACCGGAGGATTTTTGAGGAAGACACGCGCAATCGCCAAGCGCTGCTTCTGGCCGCCGCTCAGCTTCACGCCACGCTCACCCACCTCGGTATCGTAGCCCGCAGGCAGCTTTCGGATAAACTCATCCGCCGCCGCAGCCTTCGCTGCCGTCTGCACCTCGTCCACTGTCGCATCCGGTTTGGCGTAGGCTATGTTGTAGCGCACGCTGTCGCCGAAGAGAAAGACATCCTGCTGCACCAGGCCGATTTGCCTGCGCAGCGATTCCTGCGTAAATTCACGGATATCGCAGCCGTCCAGCAGAATTCTGCCGCTCTGAGGCTCGTAAAAGCGCAGCAAAAGGCTGGCAATAGTTGTTTTTCCTGCTCCCGTAGCGCCCACAAAGGCCACAGTTTCACCTGCTGCCACGCTCAGCGAAAGGTTGCGGATAACAGGTCTGCCGTCCGCATAGGCAAAGCTGACGTTATCAAAGGTGATGTTCCTCTTGCAGGGCGGGCAAATTTTAGCATCCGGTGCATCAGTAATCTCGGGCTTTTCCTGCAGCAGCTCATAAAAACGCTTGAAGCCTGCCATACCGCGCTGATATACCTGAATGAAGCCTAAAAGCTGCATCAGCGGTTTCATAAACAGGCCCACGTAGAGGAAGAAGGCCACCAGCTCGCCGAAGCTCATCAGCCCCTGATTTATCAGCAGGCCGCCCACTACTAATATCGCCACATTGATAAAGTTGCTGAAGAAAATCATACTGCCGACGAAATAAGATGTTATTTTGAAGGATTTTTTGCATACTTTCAGATAGGCATCCGCCTTTTCCATAAACTGCGCCATATCGCTGCGCTCACCGGCAAAGGCCTTGATCAGACGCACGCCGTTAATGCTTTCCGCAGCCTTGCCCGTTACCTCGCCCATTGCCACACGATTGGCAAAAAAGGCCTTTTTCATGCGCAGGTTGACGAAAACGGTATGCACCGCCTTCACCAGAAGCAGGAAGGCAATAAGGCTGCCCAGCATAGGATTCATGTAAATCAGAATAACCATCGTGCCAAGCATCGTCAGCCCACAGACGATAAGATCAATCGGCGCATTGCCTGCTAAGCCGTTAATTTCGCTCAAATCGCTGGTGAGGCGCGAAAGCAGCTGACCGCTTTTGTTTTTATCGTAAAAGCCGAAGGACAGCTTCTGCAGATGGCTGAATAAATCGCGGCGCATATCGCGTTCCATGGAATAGCTCATGGACTGCGCCCAGTAGATGATGCTGAAATGCATGCCGAAGTTTACCAGATACATGGCAAGCAGTGCTGCCGACCATTCAAGGAGCAGCGGCAGATTCTTAAGCGGCAGCTGCTGTTCCAGCATCAGCTTCACTACATAGGGAAAGAACAGCTCGAGCAGCGCACGCAGCAGCGAGCCTATCACGAGAAAGAGCAGGATGCCCTTATACGGTTTATAATAGCTGAGAAATGTTTTGAACATAAAGCTTTCCTATCCTCTATTCATATATATTCCAAAACGCGGGCAGCAGCTTTTGCCGATGTCCCCGGCGTAAAACGCTGCCGCAGCATGATAATCTTTATTTTATAATGATACAGTCTACACTATATAGCAGGTATAAAGTCAATAGGATGTGTTCTTAAATAATATCATAAAGCGAGTTATTTGCCAACTGCTATAACGCAAGCGCTTCACTAAAAAACTGCCCTTCTGAAAATCGAAAGGCAGTTTTTTGTGTTGCTTCAGCCTTATTCGGCAAGCAGCTTGCCTGCTTCCGTCAGCTTAGCCATTGCTTCGTCGTCGGGAGCACCCAGCGCCAACACGCCGTCAGCTACAAGTGTTGCGCCAGCATCCTTAACGCGTGCTTCCCAATCCTGCATGTAGCTTCCGCCCCAGCCATAGGAGCCGAAGATCGCTACCTTTTTGCCTGCCAGCTTGCCTTCCAGCTCGGTGAAAAACGGCTCGAATTCGCATTCCTCCAGCACCTCTGCGCCCATTGCCGGGCAGCCCAGTGCCAGAGCGTCATAGCCTGCAGCCTCGTCAGCAGTGATTTCGCTGATATTTTTTACAACAGCCTCCGCACCGGCAGCGTTAATTGCTTCTGCAACAGCGTCAGCCATCATTTGTGTGTTACCGGTACCGGTCCAAAAAATTACAGGAATTTGTTTCATGATAATGTCCTCCTTTTGCTTTAAACTTTACTTTTGATAATAACCCTGGATTTGTTCCAGCAGAAAATCAGCACCCTTTTCGCCCATAAACGGCAGGTGTGTTGCCACCACACCGTTCATAAACGGCGCGCTGATGAGCACCTTCATGTTGCTTGCATCTGCCTGCGTGAGCGCCACGTCATCCGCGAAAAGCAACTTGTCGCGCAGCTCACGTATTTCCTGCAGCCATTCGCCCTCCTCGGCGTAGGCTTCTACATCTGCCGCCGGTTCGGTGATGGCCTTCAGGCTGTGCGCGCACATTTTATGCGTCACGGTGATGCCTGCCTGCGCCAGGAAAGTGCTCACACCCTGCACCAGGTCATAATCACCCTTGACAGCGGCCTGCCTTGGCTTGCTGCCGCCCATCATGGCAAACATGCTGAGCATGGACATGCCCTTTTCCTTCATTTTGATGCGCATCAGCACTATGGGCTCAGAAGCCTTGCCAACTGCTGCGCCTACCTGCTCCAAAAAGCTTACGGTGCCTCTGTAGCCGTAGGGAACGGCATAAACATACGGCGTGCCAAACTTTTCTTCAAGGTATTGGGCAGCGGCCAGGCCTTCGTTCCCCAGCACAATATTTACCTGTGCCTTGCCCATGGCCTGCAGCTCGTCTACGCTGGTATCGCAGCAAAGGCAGGCATTGCAGCGCAATCCCAGCGCTTCACCCAGCAGGCTCTTTACCTCCCAGATGTCGCTTGCCATACGGTAGCGCCACGCAGAGGCGCCAATGATGTTGTACACGCCTGCCTCCTGCGCTGCATCCTTCTGTGGCAGGTTGCGCACGAGCAGTTTGTAGGTTTCGGCCAGGCCGACGCTGTAATCACCGCGGAAGCCGCCCTGCTCGAAGGCCACAAGCTTAGCCTTGACCTCGTTTTGCATATAACGGCACACGCCCTTGATGTCGGTGCCGATGACGGCAGTTACGGAGGAGGCTACGACGAAGATAACCTTCGGCGCATAGCTTTTATCAAGTTCGATAATTGCTTCCTCTAAGCGTGTTACATCGCCCATGACAACATCATCTTCGCTCATATGCGTGGTGAAGAGGCGGTTTTGAAAGTGCAGGCCCAAGCCTCCGTATAAGCCCATGCTGTAGTGCGTGGTGCCGGCAGGGCCGTACTCCAGCACGATGGCTCCCTGTACGGCCAAAAGGCTCCAGATAATTCCCATTCTGTCCGACGGTGTCGGTAAAAATCTTACTAAGCTCACAGGCCGGCCTCCTCTCTGAATTTCTTTGCGTCAGCTACAGCCTTCGCCACTGCCTGCAGCATGAAGCTGCTGCATTCAAAGCCCAGCATTTTGCCTGCCGGGTCGCTGTGCAGCAGGGCAATGCCCTTGCGGCGCAGGCGCTCACCGAACTCATGGCCCATGTAGAACCACGGATGCAGTACGTCGTAAACATATTGCAGCGGTGCGATATTCGCCGCCTTGCAGATGTAATGGTCGTTTTGCGCCAGAATGCTTTCGATATCAGCAAAATTAGCCTCGCTCAGCTTATTGCTCTGAATCAGCTGCGGCACCAGGCCCAGGCTACACAGATAGCTGTTGAGCTCAAAGCAGTCATACTGCGTATTGCCGTAGATATAGGGCACACCTTTTACTTCAGGCAGCACCTGCTGCTCCATTTCCTTGCATTCCTCAAACTTAGCGCCAATCTTCGCAGGCAGCGGCAGCTCCAGATAATTAAACAGATGCTGATAGGTCTGCAGGATTTTTTCCGGTGCTGCGAAGCGGTTGAAGTATACGTAAGGAATGCCGTACCGCTCCTGCATAGCCTGCGCCAACGGCAGTGCGATATCATGCACGACGATGTTCACCTTCGCTGCGGGAGCACGGCGGATTTCCTCGGCAGTGCAGCCGCTGGGCAGCTGTACGCCCAGCTTGACGCCTGCTGCCTGCAAAAATGCGTGCAGCTCTGTATCGGCAAAATTGCCCATGCGCTGCCCTAAAACGTTGACGCTGCCGTCACAGTCCTGCTTTTGCATCATGGCGGCGCAGGCAGTGATGGCACGCTCCAGACCGGGGAAGTAATCCTCGCACTTAAAGTGCTCGGTGTGCACCGCCATTACCGGAATACTGTACTGCTTCGTCAGCTCTGCGGCAATGGCATCGTAATCATCGCCGATTACCTCAATTACGCAGGTAGTGACGAGCATTACACATTTCGGCTGATATTCCGCCACTATTTCTTTGAAGGCCTTGTGCATGCTTTCGGTGCTGCCGAAGGTTACATCATGGCTGTCGAGCACAACGGAAACGCAGCGTCCCGCAATACCGCCGTAGCGCTCGTTGATTGTGAGGCTTTTGGTGTAATAGCTGCATTCGTCCGTGCCTACGATTACCAGCAAGCAATCGTCGATACCGCCTGCCACCATCGCCGCGCCCATCAACGGACATTGGGTGCCGGGGAACAGCGCTGTTGTGAGCTGGGGCACATCCTTGATTGTCTGCACCTTGCTCAGGCGGTTCAGGCGGCCTAAGATTTCGTTGCTGTCCATGCCTGCAGCCTGCGGCGGCATACCCATTTTCTCAGCCATTTTGCGCATTTCGTCCTTCTTGTCACCCTTCATGGCCTTCATCATACTCATCATCTTGCCCATGTCGGGCATAGCGCTCTTGTCGCCGTTTTTCTGCTTAGCCTTGATGGCTTCGATGGCGCTTTTGGGCATGCCCATTTTTTCGGCCATCTTCCACATTGCATCTTCCTTTAAGCTCATGTACTGCCTCCTATTCTTCTTCGTCCTCGCTCATAGCCAGCACATGCTCGGCTAATTCGTTATATACCTGTACCATCGGAGAGTCCTTGACAAATTCGCTGACGGTACCGCCCTGATTTTCGGCGATTTGGATGTCGCCGCTGCGCGGTACGTACTGCACAACCTCGGTGCCGATTTCCGCGGCAGCTTTGGCTACCAGCTCCTGCTCATTCTCAATGTTTTTGGCGTTGAGGATGATGCCCTTTAAGCGTGCGTAGCCGCGACGGCCGAAGTTTTTGATGGCCTGGGCGATGTTGCTTGCCGCGTAGAGGGCCATCATTTCGCCGGAGGATACGATGAATACCTCGCGTGCGTAGCCTCCGAGAATGGGCATGGCAAAGCCGCCGCAGACTACGTCGCCTAAGACGTCATAGATAACGATGTCAGGCTTGTAGGTTTCAAAGGCTTCCAGCTCAGCCAGCTTTTCGAAGGCGGAGATAATGCCGCGGCCTGCACAGCCGAGGCCGGGGGTGGGGCCGCCGGCTTCTACGCACAGGACGCCGCCGAAGCCTTCAAAGACGATATCTTCCAGTTTCAAGGCTTCGCCTTTTGCTTTCAGTTGTTCTAATACTGTGGGGATGCGTTTGCCTTCCATGAGGTTTTTGGTGCTGTCGCTTTTGGGGTCGCAGCCTACTTGCATTACTTTGTAGCCTTTTAATGCGAGGGCTGCGGATAAATTGGAGGTGGTGGTGGATTTGCCGATGCCGCCGGTAATCGCCATCGGCGCACCCGCTTCTACGTTGAAAATGCTGAAGGCACCGATCATGCCCACGATAGTGCCCAGCAGTCCCAGAAGCGGGGACATCGTTACGATAATGCCCAGGTAATCCAGCTTATCGCGCAGCGTCGCCATAAAAATACCGGCACGGCTTTCGAGGAAGGCGCTCTTTTCTTCCTTACCGCCTGCAATTGCCGCCACATCGGCAAGCATCTGCGCGCACTGACCGCTGCCCTTGCGCGCCAGCTCCGTCGCCACAGCAAAATCACCGCTGCGCACGGCGGCACAATAGCGGGAGGCAAAGGCTGCGCCGCTGTCCACGCTCTTATAATATATAAACCGCTCAATGGCGATTGCTATCACAGTTATAGAACAGGCGAGCAACGGCCACATAACCAGTCCGCCCTTATAAAAGTACATTATCAAATCTGTTATTGCCTGCATATTTTCCTCACAAATCTACAAATGCTGTCGTACTTTTACAGGAGGTGCATACTGCTCCCCAAAGTACAGAAAGGAGCAGTATGCTGTATATTATGGAATCAAAACTCTAATTAAAAGGTCATCTCTGCGCCTACACGCCAGGTGCGACCATCAATCCACAAGTTTTCACCAAGATCTTTATCAAAGATATTGTCTACACCAGCGTAAACGCGGCAATTTTTATTAATTACCTTATTAACGATGAAATTAACCGTATTATATGTGTAATCTTCACCAGAGTAACGATAATCAACATACCATTTATTCGCCAAAGTTGCAGTCAACGGATTTTCTTCTGCATCAGTACAGCTTAATTTAATTGCACCAGAATGTTTAGCTCTGCTGGATAAACGCTCATCCGTGTCTTTGTCTTTAGCACTTAAATAAGTATAGTTAGTCATTAAATTCCAATGTCCATCAAAATTATAACCAAATTCAACTTCAGTACCAAAAATTTCAGCTTTATTAATATTTTCATAACTGCTATCAGCACGAACAGCCAAGCCAGGAATATACTTATTCAACAGAGTTCCGTCCGCATCATAATATTTAGTATCTGAACTATTAATCATATCTTTGATTCTGTTATAGAATGGAGATACTTTATAATTTGCTTTACCACTTTCGCCTTCAAAAGAAAAATCTACATCAAAAGATTTTTCAGGCTGTAAATCAGGATTACCAACAACATTAACCGTCATACCACCCATCGCTTTTTGCATGTTAGCATAAAGTTCATATAAAGTCGGTGCACGGTAGCCAGTACCAACATTAAATTTAATTCTATTATTAGCATTTAAGCTATAAGTAGAACCAAGTTTAGCAGTAATTTCACTACCGAATTGGTCATGATAATCCCAACGTAAGGCAGGAATAACTAACAGCTTATCTCCTAATTGAATTTCGTCTTGAACATACGCTGCGTAAGTATCAATAGTATGGTCAGAAACACCAACACCCCAAGGCATTACAGGTAAGAACAAAGAACGATATGTTCTATCAGATGTTTCATGTTTATATTCTGCTCCGTAAGTAACTTTATTGTTTTCATTAGCAGTATAAGTATCTTTACCTTCAACAACTAATTTTTTGAATTTGTGCTCATCATTAGTATTTAAGAAAGACCCAAATACCGTAGAGTATGGTCTATCTTTATAAGTTTTGATAGCAGTTTGATCCTTGCTTAATTCACTGTAATAAGTTCTGAAGCTATAATCGTTCTTCTGATCTTTACCATAATACATTAAACCAAAATCTTTGCGTTCTTGATTGTAGGATTGATTTTGGGTAGATAAGCCATAAGTTGCACTAGTAGAAGCTGCATTAGTCTGTAATTTTTCTTTCATGTAACCTGCAGTAATATCTAAGCCACGATTTTCATCAAAAGCATAATCTACGTCAGCATTAAAGTACAATTTGTTACCAAATTGGTTGCTGTTGCCGGGACTGCTAAAACGCTCACGAACTTTAGTACGACGACCATCAATCTTTACAGCAACTTTGCCTTGGCGACCAGAAGCATAATTAAAGTATTCACTAGTTTCTTTAGAGCCAGTGCTAAAACCGACCACAGCATTAGGACTAGAAGCTTTCTTGGTTATAATGTTAATGACACCACCCATAGCTTCAGAACCATAGATAGCACTACCAGCACCACGAATAATTTCAATACGCTCAACATCAGCCATGTTAATACGATTCAAAACATATACGTTCTGAGTGGCAGGAGTATCTTCATCAGCCATACGCTTGCCATCGACAAGTATCAAGCTGTGCATTGTATCCATACCACGAACCATGACTTGATTACCAGTCATACCAAAGCTTTGTACGTCAATACTAGTAGCATATTTTAAGGCATCTTGCACACTATAAGCACCCATTTGCTTCATTTCTTCTTGAGTAACTACTTGAACAGCAGTAGGAACCTCTTTTTTCTCCAGCTGTGTCTTGGTGGCGGTCACAACGTAATCCGCACCGCTCGCAGGCTCCAGCAAACGACATAACGCCTTCAGCAGCGTTGATTTACCGCTGCCGTTCGGCCCGATAATCGTCACAATCTCCGGCCGGGAAATATCCAGCGTCAGGTCCCTGATTATCGTGTGCTCGCCGTAGCGCAGAGTAATTTTTTGTGTATGTAATGTCGGGATATTCATAGCTTAACGCATCCTCCGTTTCAGCAGATACAAGAAGAACGGACCGCCGATGAAGGACATGAAGATGCCAACGGGGATTTCCAGCGGACTGAAAAGCGTTCTTGCCGCCGTATCAGCCAGTGTTACCACCGCACCGCCGGCAATCGCCGCACAGGGCAGCAGGTATTCGTGGTCGCTGCCGATTGACAGGCGCATGATGTGCGGTGCCGATGAGGCCCACAAAGCCCAGCATGCCTGCCACGCTTACGGAAACCGCCGCCAGCAGCGCGGAAAGAAAGATTAAAATCGTGCGCATGCGCATGACGCGCACACCCAAGCTTTTGGCCAGCTCATCACCCAACTGCAACGCATTTAGGGAACGCGCACACAAAATCGTTCCGATAATGCCAATCGCGCTATAAGGCAAAAGCATCTCCACATGCCCCCAGCTGCGTCCCTGAAAGCCGCCTGCCATCCACATCACAGTTCCTTGGATTCTGTCACTGTAAAACACGTTCAGCGCCGCCATACCGCCGCCGAAGAAGGTGGCAACCGCCACGCCCGCCAGAATCATGCGCAAGGGGTTGATGCCCTTTTCCCACGCCAGGAAAAAGACGATGCCTGTGGAAAGCACGGCGCCGACGAAGGCTGCCAGCGGCACCATGGCAGATTGTTCTGGGAAAAGCAGCATTATCACCATCGCAAACAGGCCCGCACCGGCGCTCACACCGATGATACCAGGGTCTGCCAGAGGGTTGTGCAGCACGCCCTGCAGGTTGCAGCCTGCCAAAGCGAGGTTAGCACCTACAAGCACTGTCACAATCGTGCGGGGCAGGCGGATGAGATTCACAATGCGGTCGGTGTCCGCATCCGCCTCGCCCAGCAGTGCTGCCCATGTTTCGCTCACCGAAAGGCTCACTGTACCGCTGCCGATGCTCACGAAAATGCCTACGACGAGCAGGATACACAAGCTGAAGAACACTGCTATGCGCACTTTTTCTTTTGTTTTGGCATCATTACTCATTACTTGGCCTCTCCATACATATATTCTTTCATAATCTTCATCGCATCAATCGTGTGCGTGCCGGGGTTAACGGTAAACAGACTAGGCGGCAGCTGGTACACACGGTTATTCTTCACGGCGTTTACATCATGCCAGATGGCGTTGTCACGCATATTGGCGCGCAGCTTATCCAGAATTTCCTTGCTGCCGCCCATGGTAATCAGCATCACGATGTCGGGATTTTCCTTGGCTACGAATTCCATGCTCAGCGGAATGTAGCTGCTGTCCTTCACGTTTTCGGCCTTGTCCGCAATATTTACGGCACCCAAACGCTCTGCCAGATCACCGCCAAAGCTCTTTTTGGTGGACATGTTGAAGCTGTCCGGCGAGCCGAAGATAATCAGCACCTTCGGACCCCTGACCTTCTGTACGTCCTGCGTCAGCGCAGCATATTCCTTTTCTATCTGCGCACGCTTGACGGCAGCTTCCTTTTCTCTGCCGGCAAAGCAGCCAAAATCGTCTATGCTTTTCAGCACATCCTCATAGGAGTTTATCATGTTCAGGTAAAGCGGCACGCCGGCCATTTCCAGAGGCTTGCGCAGCATTACGTGGAAGGGTACGTTGGTGCCTACAACCAGATCAGGCTTCAAGCTCATGATTTTTTCCAGATTCGGCGCGTGGATCATGCCTACTTCGGGGATGTCCTTAATGCTTTCCTTGATGTCGTTGGGATATGAAATGCTGGTAGGTCTGCCGACGGCCTTGCCACCGATGGAGGCGAAGATTTCCAGATTGGAGGCATTGAGAAAGACGATTCTTTTGGGCTCCGCGGGGATGTGTACCTTGGCGCCGGTGCTGTCGGTTACGCTGACGGCGGCGTTGGCTGCGAGCTTGTGCTGGCCTCTTGCCAGCAGGAAGTAGCCTGCCAGGGCTATGATTACGACAAATACGAGTAAGATATATTTTTTCATACGCAACTTCCTTTACAATATTAGTCAATGCTATCTTTAAAATTTAATTAGCCTACTCTAACTTTACTATGACATTATCTTATAAGATGAGGGTTTTGTCAAGATAAAATTAGCGTAGGCTAATTTGGTGAATCAGTTTATGGTATGCAATTCCAGTGAGATATCCATTTTCAGCACTTCTTTTGCCTGCATGTCGCTTTGCAAGCGCAGCTCTTTAAACTTGCAGCCGTCGCGTTCTGCCTGCCGCAGCCAACGCAGCAGGGAATAAAAATTGCCGACAACACTTATTTTCACTGTCTGTAGCTGCAGGCCCTGCTGCAAAGGCACAGGATTTCCCTCCATCTGCATGCTGTTTAGCAGAATACTTTGCGCTTGTGCCTGCTTTTGCAGGCGCTGCAAGAGGTTGTTTAAATTCAGATTATGCTCTACCTGCTGCTCTAATTTTTTTTGCTTATCCAATAGCTTGATTTTATATGTTTTATAATCACTGTGTTCATCAGCAAAGCGAATCTGCTGTGTCAGTTTTCTCTGCAACTTCTGTATCTGCTCTACCGTCAGTTGCCGTTCAGTCAAAAGCTCCCATGCCTGCATTCCCAAGCCTACAACCAACACGAAGGCTATGCAGGCAAGCAGATTAATTGTTTTTTCTCCTGCTTTCATTGCTTGCCCTCCTTCATCTGCAGCTGCAGTTTATAAACAAGAACGTTACCCTGCTGCTGCGATTGCAGAAGCTCTACTCTGCTGTAATTTCCACATTTTTGCAGTTGCTCCACAAAGCTTTCTAAAGCCAAATTATCCACCGCCTGACCCTGCAGCACTAAAGGCTTTTTGCTGCCGTTGTATTCCAGCAGAGTCAGCCAACAGCCGGGAATCATCTGGCGGCAGATGCGTTCCAACTCACCAACGGCCTCCTTCGAAGGTTTAGACGCTGTAGCCAACAGCTTTTCCAAACGCTGACATCTATGTTCCACAGCCTTGCTTTCCTGCATACGCTGCTCCCACTCCGCATACTGCGCTAATCGCTGCTCCACCTCCCGCAAATCGCGTTGCGCCAGATAACAGCCTCCCCAGGCCCCGCCATAAGCTAACAGTGCCAAAGCCAAGGCAGCGCCGCTGACCTTAGGCAGCCAGCGTCCAAAAGCGGCCGCTGCACCATGCAAATACTTTTGCTTCTGTCTATATACAGTCGGCAGCTGCTTACCGGTAAACCACTTCTCTGCAGCTTCATCAAACGTCATGTCGCTTAACAAAATGCCCTGCAGCTTTAAAAGCAAGCTGCTGCACAGATGCTCCAGCTCAGCGCGTGACGTATCCTGTAAGGCCGTAAAAGTTACCTGATATTGCTGTTCTCCTGCTTCACTAAATTCTGTTGCCTCAAAGCTATAAGTATAGTCCTCTTCAGGCCAAGGAACACTCTGCTGTATCTCCCATTTTAAGACAGCCTGCAGTTCACGCCGCCGCATTGAAGGCAACACCATCTGTTCAGAATGCATCATTGCTGCTGCAGGCAGCAATAAAACCATCGCACCTTCTTCCACCTCACGCTTCAAAAGCATTTCACGTAAAGTATCGGCAAGTCTTTGCTTATTTGTCAGGCACTCTTCATCTAGCTGCTCCTGCCAGCTATGCTCACCATTCTGCCAATATGCCACCTGCCCCGTTTGCAGCGACAGCAGCAAAAGCGCCTGCTTAAGGCGCCATCGGCAGCGCAAAGCGCACAGTACAGGCTCAAACAGCTCCTCAACACTAATACTTTTACCATACTTCATCATAAGAACATCCTCCAATACCATGTAATGATTTCTCTACCCCAAAAATATGCAGTGACTGCCGCCGCACACAAAAACGGTCCGAAGGGAATCGCCTGTTTCAGCTTCCCACGCCTGCACAGCAACAGTAATGCTCCCACAATGCCACCGCTGATAAAGGCAAGCAGCAAACACAATACTCCCTGCTCTAAACCGAGCCAGATACCCAACGCCGGCGCCAACTTAACATCGCCCTCGCCCATACCGCCGCGGCTGGCAAAATACAGCACCAACATTATTGCCAAAATAATTCCAGCGCCGTAAGCAGCATCAAAAAGCTGCCTCTCATACCACGCGCGTACTAAGCCAACCGCCGCTAAAATTAATGTTGTCTTGTCATAAAGCAGCATAGATTTCAGATCGGTATAGGTATGATAAAGCAATCCAAGAACAAAAATAACGGAAAACATGAATACCTCCTTAAATTTTTCCAGAAAAAAGCAAATAGAACCCCTGCATTGCATTACTACAACACAGGAGTCCTAAAACTCTTTACTGCATATTTACTTTTTCTGCTTCCAGATAAAGCCAATGCGCTTGACTACAGAGCTGAAAGTCTTGCTTGCTAATTACCAGTTCAGGTCCTCAACCTCTTGACGGCCTTTGCCGGTCAGAGCATCCATCATGATGCGTTGCTCGATTTGAGCAGCCAGCTTCTTGGTGAACTTAACAGTATCCGGATTAACGGACATGCTGTCGATACCGCTCTTAATGAGGAACTCGCAGAACTCAGGATATACGCTCGGAGCCTGACCGCAGATAGAAACGGTCTTGCCATCCTTATGAGCAACCTCGATCAGGTGACGGATTGCACGGCGTACAGCCAGGTTACGTTCGTCATAGATATGAGAAACAGTATCGTTATCACGGTCGCAGCCCAGAACCAGCATGGTCAGGTCGTTGGAACCGATGGAATAGCCATCAACAAATTTGTTGAACTGGTCAGCCAGGATGATGTTGGACGGAATCTCAGCCATCAGCCAAACCTTGAAGTCCTTACCACGGGACAGACCGCAGTCAGCCATAATCTTGGTAACCTTTTCGCATTCCTCTACGTTACGGCAGAACGGAATCATAACGTTCAGGTTCTTCAGGCCGAACTCTTCGCGAACTTTGCGAACAGCCATGCATTCGAGCTTGAATGCTTCGATATATTTAGGATCATAGTAACGGGAAGCACCGCGCCAGCCCAGCAGAGCGGAAGGCTCGTTCGGCTCGAATTCGTCGCCGCCCTTCAGGTCGCGGTATTCGCTGGACTTGAAGTCGGAGAAGCGCATGGTTACCGGTCTCGGAGCCATAGCCTGGCAAACTTGGCGGATGCCTTCAGCCAGTTGGTCTACAACCTTTTCCGGTTGACCGATTTTGATCAGATACAGCGGATGTTCATGGATATAAGTAGTCCAGATGAACTCTTCGCGCATCAGACCGATGCCGTCGCAAGGCAGAGTAGCATATTTTTCAGCCAGCTCAGGATCGCCCAGGTTCATATAAATCTTGGTGCCGGTCGGTGGGAAATATTCAGCAGCAGCAACTACTTGTTGTGCCGGCTGTTCAGCCTTCGGCTCTTCGATGATGCCTTCATAAACAACACCATGAGTAGCATCAATGGTTACGTAAATGCCATCGGGAATGGTGGTGGTAGCAGCTTCGCCACGGCTCTTGGTACCTACGATACAGGGAATGCCCAGCTCGCGGGATACGATAGAAGCATGGCAGGTCATTCCGCCGCTATCGGTTACGATTGCTTTCGCTTTCTTCATAGCCGGTACCCAGTCAGGAGCGGTCATTTCGGTTACGAGGATTTCGCCTTCCTTGAACTCGTCGATATGGGACGGATCCAAAATTACATGTACGCGGCCTGCTACATTACCAGGGCTGGCAGGCAAGCCTTTAACGATAACTTTGCGATCAGTAGTCACTTTCTTCTCCTCTTTCGGTGCACCATTTTCTTTGTTACGACGGCTCCATACGGTTTCAGGACGGGCTTGCAGGATGTAAACCTTGTTATCGCGCTCGTCAACGCCCCATTCCATGTCCATGTAGCAGCCATAGTGTGCTTCAATTTTCTTAGCGCATTCAGCCAATTGTTTTATTTGCTCATCAGTCAGCTTCTGCTCGTTTTGCTCATCCAGCGGAACAACAACTTCTTCGCAGTCGCCGTCAGCTTTACGGATCAGCTTAATGTCCTGCGCGTTAACGTTCTTTTCAACAATCTCGCAGGTAGCTTTATTTACAGTATAGTTATCCGGAGTTACGGTGCCTTGAACAACATATTCGCCCAAGCCCCATGCGCCTTCGATGAGGATGTTCTTGTCGTCGCCGGTAGCAACGTTAACAGTGAACATAACGCCTGCAGCCTTGGAGAATACCATCATCTGTACTGCAGCGCTCAGTGCTACATCCAGATGATCAAAGCCTTGTTTTTCACGGTAGTAAACCGCACGGTCGGTAAAGCAGGAAGCATAGCATTCCTTAACCTTAGCAACGATGGTTTCTGCACCCTTTACGTTCAGGTAGGTGTCCTGCTGGCCTGCAAAGCTTGCATCCGGCAAATCCTCTGCGGTAGCGCTGCTGCGAACAGCAACGAACGGATCAGCCTGGCCAACCTTTTCACCCAGCTCTTTGTAAGCTTGGGCAATCATGTCCTGCAGATCCTGCGGCATTTCTTCGTCCATAATTGCCTGGCGGACCTTAGCGCAAACCTCGCGCAGCTGAGCGCTGTTGTCTACGTCCAGACCGGCAATTAAAGCTTTGATCTTTTCGTACAGACCGGTCTTTTCAAAGAAGTATCTGTAAGCGCAGGCAGTAGTTGCGAAGCCATACGGTACAGGTACGTCAACATGAGAGGTCAGCTCGCCCAAGGAAGAAGACTTACCACCGGCGATTGCTACGTCTTTTCTCTCCAGCTGGTCAAACCACAGCAGGAATGCTTTTTCTTTCTCCATAATAATTTGCTCCTTTTAAAATACTATACTTTTTTCTGGGGAAATCCTTAATATAGTGTATACTATATCACATTTAAAGGGCATATTCAAGCGATTTCTGCAGTTTTTTTAGATTTTTTGTAGAAAATTCACCGGCATGCTATAATACAGATAAAAGTGAGGTGCGTGCCATGAATTTTATCGACAGCTTTTGCAGTAACATAAAAAAGGTAATTGCCCTTATAGCTTTAATACTCCTTTTAACGCTCGTTATTTTAATTTTTACGCATACATCATTAGGCTATTTTCTTGTGCTGCTGCCCATAACACTGCTGATTATTTACCTTTTACATAAGATAAAAGAGCTGGATGAACAAGAAAGCTTCTTCCACAGCGTAGTTTTAGCCGTTCTGGCTTTTATTTTAGTTCTCTGTGGGCTGCCGAAGGAGGGAGTATTGCTTTCCGCCGTTGTCTATGCCGCAAAGCTTTTGTACAAATACAATAGGATGCTGCATCCGCAGGAGGAAGAACAGCAATACAATAATAATATGAATAATATAGAAGCAGACAGCGCCGATGCTTACGTTCCCCTTATCACCTATGACGATACCTGCCCCGACGACGGCGAGGACTATGGCCCTGAAGGCAGCGTTATCTGGGGACCGCGTACTATCGAAGAAAAGATCTATATCAACAGCAAATGGTACATCAACGAAAACAGCGAGGAATGGGAAGAAAACGAAGGCTGCTGAGCCATTAAACAATTTACTCAGACGCTCATACACATGGGCGTCTTTTTTTGCGCACAAAAAAGCGGTCCTACCAAAGTAAGACCGCTAATTAACGATTGGTGGAGACGAGGAGAATCGAACTCCTGACCCCCTGCTTGCAAGGCAGGTGCTCTCCCAGCTGAGCTACGCCCCCAAAAGGCTTCGCGCGCATTTGCGTCGGAAACAAGTAAGATTTTACAGGAAAGCGACGCATTTGTCAAGCATTTTTTATTTGGTAATCAGCTCAACCAGCTTCAAAGTCATCAGGCAGGATTTTTCCACTGCAGCCATCGGCATAAACTCGCAGTTGGAGTGGAAGTTGAGCGCGCCGGTGAAATAGTTCGGCGTCGGGATGCCCTTGGTGGAAATAAAGGAACCGTCGGTGCCGCCGCGCATAGCGATATCCTTCGGCTCGATATCCAACTCCTTCATAGCCTCGAAAATGTACTCAACGCATTTTCTGTTGTCATCGTTCTGCGCATCGGCAATGTTGCCGTATACGTCGGTGATGTTCAGCTCAATGCCGGCCTTCGGATTCTTGGCCTGTACATATTCCACAGAATGACGGATGAACTCCTTGCGTGCTTCATACATCTTTTTATTATGGTCGCGGATTTTGATATCCAAAGTTGCTTCCGCAGCGTTGGATTTAATAGCCTGCACCCAGATAAAGCCTTCGGTGCCCTCGGTGTGCTCCGGAGTCTGCATTCTGTCGAAGCAGTTGATGATATCTACGGCAACCAGCGCCGGGTTGACCAAAGTGTTCTTAGCGGACATCGGATGTGCGGTTACGCCCTTGATTTTGATGTGTGCGCTGCCTGCATTAAAGGTTTGGTATACAACCTCGCCCAGCTCGCAGCAGTCAATGGTATAAGCAAATTCAACCGGGAACTTGCTGAAATCCATCTTCTTGGAACCGCAGAGGCCAACCTCTTCATCCGGAACAAAGGCTACATAAATTTCGCCGTGCGGACGGTTTTCCTTAATGATGGTTTCCAGTGCTACCATCAGGTTGGCAACAGCAGCCTTGTTATCTGCGCCCAGTACGGAGGTACCGTCGGTGGTGATAAGGTCGCTGCCGATATATTTGTTAAGCTCAGGATGCTCGCTTACCTTAATGTAGATTTGCTTTTCAGCGTTCAGCAGTACATCGCCGCCCTGATAGTTTTTCACAATCTGCGGATGTACCTCGGGAGAAAGGTTTACGTCAACGGTATCCATATGCGCAACCCAGCCTACATTCGGCACGGGAGCGTGACCTGCAGGCAGGTTAGCCGGCAGACGGCCGGTCAGCACGCAGAATTCACTGATTTCCAGGTCCACCAGACCAAGCTCAGCCAAATCCTCCTTCAGCAGCTTAGCCATATCCCATTGGCCGGGAGTACTTGGGACAACATCACAGCCCTCCTTACTTTGGGATGGTACGGCAGCGTAACGTAAAAAGCGTTCAGTCAAACGTTCTTGCAAAGACATTTTCAAAGACCTTCTTTCATAAATACATATAACACCCTTCCGTCTGCTCGCTATGCTCGCAGCCACCTCCCCTTTGAGGGGAGGCAAGGTGAATTAGCTATAGGACAAGAGAAGAGCTTGCATGATGTCACCCCTCTCCGCCTCGACAAGCTCGGCACCTCTCCCCGAGGAGAGGCTCTCTTCATTATATCATCTCTGAAATAATATTACATTATGCGTCTGGGGTATACGTAGTCAGCTTGTAATCCCAACGGTATATCCATAAACCAGAAAGCATACAGCATAATAGTCAGGGTGACGAGTAACGTAATAGTATACGGCAGCATCAGTGAGCTCAGTGTACCGATACCGGCGCTCTTCACGTACTTCTGGCAGTAGAGGATAATCAGCGGGTAGAACGCAAACATCGGGGTTACAACGTTAACCGCAGAGTCACTAACGCGGAAGGCAACCTGAGTCAGCTCCGGCGCAATACCTACAGCCATCAGCATCGGTACGAAGATAGGTGCCAGAATTGCCCACTTAGCGGAAGCAGAGGTAATAATCAGGTTCAGCATCGCAACGAAGATGATGATGCCGAAAATAGTTACCTGCGGCGGCAATGCCAGGGACTTCAGGAACTCGGCACCGGCAATCGCAATCAGCGCGCCCATGTTGGAAGCACCGAAGGCATAGAGGAACTGCGCAGCGAAGAAGTAGAATACAATCAGCTGCACCAGAGTTTTGGTGATATCCTCCATCGCAGTGGTAACATCCTTCGGAGATTTGAATTTTTCTACCATTACGCCGTAGGTCAGACCGACAGCGCCGGTGAAAACAAACAGCAGAGAAACGATGGACTGCATAATCGGCGCCTTGAAGCTTGCCAGCATACCCTTGTCATCGCGGAAGATGGAATCGGCAGGCAGCAGCAGGTAAACGAGCAGCGCAACCATCACGATCAAAAGGCCGGTAGCAGCGTAGAAGGCACGGTTTTCTTTGGGAGTTACGGCAGTGTTGCCGTCCTCGCCTACCTCGATATCATCATCGAGCGGGCAGTTTTTCCACAGCCACGGCTCAACAATCTTTTCCGTCACCCACCAGCAGCTGGGGATTACGAGGAAGGTCGCACCGAAGGCGTAGAAATAGTTGCACAGTACGTTAACCTGATAAGACGGGTCGATAATCTGCGCAGCGCTCTGGGTGAAGCCCTGAATAACCGGGTCAATTGCGGACGGAGTATAGTTGGCAGCGAAGGCACCGGCAATGCCTGCGAAGGATGCTCCGATACCTGCCAGCGGATGCTTGCCGCTCGCATAATACATGTAAGCCGCAACCGGGATGATGATTACATAGCCGGTATCGGGACCGAGATGGCTCAGCATACCGACGAGAATAATAATCGGGGTAATCAAAAACTTAGGCGTAACAGCCAGAATTTTTTTCAGCGCAGTATTAATGTAGCCGGAGCCGTCAGCAATACCGATACCCAGGGTAGCAACGATTACCATGCCCAGCGGCGGGAAGCCGGAATAGTTGGTAACCATCTTGCTTAACAGTGCAACAAGGTTTTTGCCGCTCAACATATTGTTGACTACGATTTCCTTGCCGGTAGTGGGATGCACATAACCAAAGTGCATCGTCGAAAGAATTGCTGACATAATGCAGCAGATGATAAACGCACCGATGAACAAAATCGTGATATCGGGGATTTTGTTGCCGACGCGTTCAATCAGGCCGAGGATGCCGCCGGTCTGATTTTTTGCTTGCGTTGTTTGCATAGGGGACAATCACTCCTTCAAAAAATTAAAAATAACGTTCCTATTATAGCATTTTTTTAATATTTATGCAAAAGCATTCTGCAAACGACAACCATTTGCCAAACTGCTTCTTCAAAAAGTGCTTGCGTCAAAAAGTCAAATGTATACAGTATTAATATTTTACTATATACAATCTCGGCAAAATCTGTGCTATAATAAACAAAGCAGTTACAACTGCCCCAAACAATAAATAATAGCAAGGAGTTTTTTTCATGATACTTTCTCAACGTATTCAAAGCCTGACAGCATCTCCTATCAGAAAGCTGTCCCCGTATGCTGACGCAGCCAAGGCTGCAGGTAAAAAGGTTTATCATCTGAACATCGGCCAGCCTGATATTGCCACTCCGGCACAATTCATGGACAGTGTGCGTGAATTCCAGGCACCGGTAATCGCCTACAGCAATTCCAAGGGCGAAATGTTCCTTCTGAAGGCTATACAGAAATATTATGCAGAAAAAGGCATGGATTATGCTATTGAAGATATTTTCGTTACCAACGGCGGCAGCGAGGCCCTGATTTTCGCAGTTATGGCTCTGTGCGACCCCGGCGACGAAATCATGGTTTTCGAACCCTTCTACGCTAACTACACCACCTTCTGCAAGGAGTTCGGCGCTAAAATCAACGCTGTTCCTACCAGCGTAGAAAACGGTTACCACCTGCCCAGCGAAGAAGAAATCGAAAAGCACATTACTCCGAAAACCAAAGCAATTCTGCTCACCAACCCCGGCAATCCTACCGGCGTAGTTTATACCGAAGAAGAACAGGATATGATTTCCCGCATCGTGCGCAAGCATAACCTGGCTTTAATCGCTGACGAAGTATACCGTGAATTCGTTTATGACGGAGCATATCACAGCTTCGGCACCATGCCCGAATTAGACGACAACCTGATCATCATCGATTCCGTTTCCAAACGCTACAGCGCCTGCGGTGCGCGCATCGGCTGCATCATCAGCAAAAACAAAGAGCTCAGCAAGCAGGTTATCAAATGCTGCCAGGCTCGTCTGTGCAGCCCGATTCTGGAGCAGGTCGGTGCAGCAGCTCTGTACACCACTCCGGCAAGCTATCTGGAAGAGGTTAACAAGGAATACAAAAAACGCCGCGACACCATCGTGGCAGCTTTGAAGAAGCTCCCCGGCGTGAAGGCTTCCGACCCGAAGGGCGCTTTCTACATCATGGTTAACATGCCTGTTGACGATGCAGAAAAATTTGCTATCTGGACTCTGGAAAACTTCGCTATCGACGGCGAAACCGTTATGTTTGCTCCCGGCAACGGCTTCTACAACACCCCCGGCAGTGGCGTCAATGAAGCACGCCTTGCTTATGTATTAAAGAGCGAGGATCTGGAGCGCGCTATCTACATTCTGGGCGAAGCACTCAAAGCATATCCCGGCCGTGTAGAAAAATAAGCTCACAAAAACTTTAAAGCTTACCAAAAAATCAGACCTCCTGAAAATTCAGGAGGTCGTAAAACAGTAAAATCAAAAAATGGTGAAAACCTTGTGTTTTCAAGGGGCGGCGTGACTTCGGTCACGCCGTTTCCTTTTTCATCAGCTCATTCAGAGGGATAAAGCCCAGCCCGTCGTACTTGATGTGGATGTGCTGCACCCGCTTGCCGCTGGATTTGTCCGGAGAAAATGCTGCTTCTTACCGTGCTTGTCATCCGGTAACGCTGCTGGCGGATCTCCTGCACCTTTTCAAACACATCATCGCCGGAGCGCACAGCGTTTTACTGTCGTGTTTCTTCTGCCATAAAATCGTCCTCCTGTTTTTGAGGACAGTATAGCAAAACGCCGCGACAAAAGGGTGGTAGTGCAAAAAATTATTTCAATGCCTTATAGATTGCTGGCATCGTGGAGTCTTCTTTAACATTGGAGGTATCTCCGATGGCATACCACTTGAAACCATTGCGTGTAATCATTTCTTGAACTTCATTTTTCTTCTTTATTGCAATTGCACTCTGATTGAACTCAACCAGCAAAAGACCGAGCAGCGGGGGAGACTCTAGCGAAACGTGCGGAAGATTTCCTCCGGATAAGGTATTATAATAGTCGATGCTATTGTTGTACTGACTGGTTATTTGCTGTACCTCAGTTTCTAAGCGATCTTTATATCGCTTGAGCTGGTCAATCACATCTGCTGATTCTTTTCCTTTGGGATCCAATCGAGGATCTGACAGACGCTTTACTTCCACAAACATCAAGCGCCTATCTTTCCTGTGGTAAAAGACCAAATCAATCCTATCTGTTTTTTCATCTGAGGATGAAAACGCTGCTTCAATATCCAGCAACACAATTTCAGGGGTGGTCTTCGTATTCAACGGAGAGAAACGGTAGAATCGTGAAGCTTGCAAGCTTTCTGGCGAGCTTTCTTTTTCAAGATTATCAAGAATCTCATTGAATACACTTTTAAAAGATAGTTTCTCACTGTCAATATTATTCTGCCACTGCTCAATAGTGTACGGTTCTTTCTTCTGCTTCTTGGAAAGTGTGCGTGAACGAGTGATTGGAAGATAGTGATTATAGACCATGGGTTCATACCCTTGGGATCCAGGCAAATTGCAAAGCTGATTTCCGTTGTAATAAATCGTCGCTTCGTCATTGCGAAACGCAAGGAAAGCGCGACCGGTCTGAATCAAGTCACTCTTGATTGCTTCCAAAAAGCCATCTGTTTTAAGCTGATGTTGCAACGCTTCCATATTACCGATGTTGCGAGTAAAATTCGACATAGAACCACTCCCTTAATCTTTTTCTTTTAATTATACGATTGAGTTTCCCAAAACTCAACGTAAAAATCCACTTTTTTCTTTTCTGCCACACAATGGCATACCCTAGCGCGTCTGCCAGTTCCACTGCCTCGCCGTAGCGGAGCGAGCCGCTCTTGAGCTTGCCGGAGAGATTGGGGACGCTGCAGCTCCATCCGTATTCGTCGGAGAGGTAGTCCACCACCTCGGTCATGGTCATGCCGGTGCGGACAATATAAGACTTTATCTCGTGGTGATAGGTTTCAGATTATCTCATATTCTAACTTTTCTCCTGTTTTTTCGGTGCGCTCTATGATAACATGGATTTGTCAGATTGTGACGCCCGTTCGTATAGAGCGCTGATTTTTGATACATGGTTTTTTGCTGGAAATGCTGCCAATGATGTGTTGGTTGCAGGCAACGCCCTCAGCTTTTGCCGTTTGATGTGTCTTTGGATGAAAGTTCCCTCGTAGCAACCGTACAAGGTAAGTTGCAGGATGCGATGAATTTTGAGGGCAGTTCTGAGGAAAAGCAAATCCGTTCGTTTCTTGCTACATTTGGCATTGATTATGACAAGCTCTCGAAAGAGCAATTCGTCTCGCTGATTAAACTACTCAAGCTGTCCAAGTACTTGAAAAGTCCCATCAACTAACGCGGGAAAGCAAGACCGCAGTTGGCGCACGGAAAAGGCCAAAAGAAACGCAAATAAAGGAAAGCCGCTGTATCCAGTGCAAAACCTGAATACAGCGGCTTTTCATTGCCAACCCTATCTGACAGATGCTTATTTCGTAATTTCTGTCTAAACCTGTTTTACGAACGCCTGTCTAATTTCAGGAGGTCATTTTTTATTTGCTCTGCAATGCTTCCGCCAGCAGCTTTTCATCGGCAATCGCCTGCGACAGCACCTGCTGCGTATCCTCGCCCAGGCGTGGTGCACGCTTCCGCAGCGCGGCCGGCGTTTTGCTCAGCTTCATGGCAAAGCCCAGCTGCCGATAGCTGCCAAGCTCTGCGTCCTCTACGTTCAGCACCATCTCGTTGGCCTTGGTCTGCTCCGCAGCCACCGCCTCGGCAAAATCCAGCACCGGCGTTACGCAGGTATCCTTGCCCGCCAGCAGCTGCTCCCATTCGGGCAGCGTGTGTTTGGCAAATTCCAGCGACAGCTGCTGCTTTAAGTAGTCGTGGTTAGCATCATCATCTATCAGGTCCGTCATATCGGGGCGCTGCAGCACAGCGCACAGGTTGCTCCAGAACTTCTTTTCCAGGCAGCCCACCGCAAGGTAGCGTCCTTCCTTCGTCGCATAAATATTGTAGTTGGCGTTGGCACCCGTCAGCCAGTTGTTGCCGCGTTCCGCCACAAAACCGCTGCCGAAGTACAGGCTGGCAGCACCGGGCATCAGCGTCATCGCCACATTATACAGCGAAATATCTATTTCCTGCCCCTCGCCCGTCATCTGTGCATGGCGCAGCGCAATCATAATGCTCATGCCCGCCGCCATCGACGCATTCATATCCGCCATCAGCACGCCCGGAATCGCCGGCTTGCCCTGCGCCTCACCGCTCATAGCGGTAATGCCTGCCAAGCTCACATAACCGATATCATGGTCGGCCTGCTTGGCCAGCGGCCCCTTTTTGCCGTAGCCTGTCAGCGAGCAGTAGATAATTCGCGGATTCACTGCCTTCGCCGCCGCATAGTCAATGCCCAGCTTCGTCAGTACGCCCGGACGATAGCTTTCCACCACCACGTCGGCGGTTTTCACCAGCTCCAGAAACGCCTTGCGTCCCGCATCCGACTTCAGGTTAAGCACTACGCTCTTTTTATTGCGGTTCAGCTGCAGATGCCAGTAACCGAAATCCTTGAGGAACGGCGGAAAGCTGCGGGCATAATCACCCCGTCCCGGCTCCTCGATTTTAATAACCTCCGCGCCGAAATCGGCCAGCAGCATTGTACAATACGGTCCCGGCAGCAGCCGTGACAAATCAAGCACACGAATACCCTCTAAAGCCTGCACAATAACGCCCCCTTAACAGCAGCATATTTTTAGACTGAGTTTTTATACTACCTGGAAGATATAGAATTTGAGATAATTGGTTTCCGGCACCTGCCACAGAATCGGATGGTCCGGAGATTGCTGACGTGCTTCAATCTGACGCAGGGAAACGTTGGCATCATGCGCAGCGTCCTGCAGCATCTTCACGAATAGCTCCTCCTTCATAAAGTGCGAGCAGGAGCAGGTTGCCAGATAACCGCCGCGCGGCAGCAGCTTCATGGCCTTCAGGTTGATTTCCTTGTAACCGCGAATCGCATTCTTTACCGTGCTGCCGGATTTGGTGAACGCCGGCGGGTCCAGAATAATAAAGTCATATTCACGGGAATGCTTGTTGAACAAATCGCTCAGCAAATCAAAAACATTCGCCTGCAGGCCGTGCATAACATCGGAGCAATTGTTAATCGCAGCGTTATGCTCCGCCATCTGCACTGCCTCCGCACTGATATCAACCGCGGTAACGCTCGCAGCGCCGCCCTTGGCAGCATTCAGCGCAAAGGAGCCGGTGTGGGTAAAGCAGTCCAGCACATGCTTGCCCCTGGCAATCTTGGCAATCGCCTGACGGTTATACTTCTGGTCGAGGAAGAAGCCGGTCTTTTGGCCGTTTTCTACATCAACCGTATATTCGATGCCGTTTTCGACAATCTCGGTAGTCACAGCGCCGGGTTCGGGGCACAAATCGGTAGCAAACCAGTGCTTGCCCTCCTCCATGCCCTCCAGCAGGCGGATTCTTACGTCGTTGCGCTCGTACAGGCCACGGATTTCCTGTCCCATCTCGCGCAGAATTTTAATCAGCAGTTCAAACAGCATCTGCTTGCGCATTTCAATACCCAAGGACAGGGTTTGCGTTACCAGCAGATCATTATAGCGGTCTACGGTCAGGCCGGGGAACATATCCGCTTCGCCGAAAATCAGACGGCAGCAGTTAAAATCACGCTCGCCCATAACCGTCAGGCGGTAATCCAGCGCATAGCGCAGACGACGCTCCCAAAAGGCTTCGTCAAACTTATCATTAGTATTAGTGGAAATAATGCGCACGCGGATTTTGGAATGGTCGTTCACAAAACCGGTGCCCAAATACTTGCCCTTGGACGTTACTACATCCACCAGATCACCGTTGGCATAATCGCCTTCAATTTTAGTTACCTCTTCACCGAACACCCAGGGATGACCGCCGCGTGCGGCACGCTCTCCCTTCGGGGTTACGAAAAATTTTGCATATTTACGCATATTCTACCTCACGATTTTAAGATTAGTTTTTCTTTAAGTATAGCATATTTTGCAGGCGGATGCGTCAAAAAAATAAAAAGCAGGCCCATAGCCTTACCCCTCAGGTAAAGCCACGAGCCTACAAGCTATCTACAGCTTTTCTGCCATAACCCTGCATTTTTTCTTGCAGAAGGCTATGCCGTAAATCAAAACTTTTTCTCTGCCATTATTATGCAGATACTCTGCGTAGCGTTTTGCGCGAATCTGCGCCAACGCCTTCGCACAGCTCTTCTCCATAGCCGTCATCGTCTGCGCATACTTCAGCTCTACGATTACGCCTGCATCCAAATCATCTGTTTCAACAATAATGTCCGCAAAGCCCTCGCCCGCTTCCACATTAGAGCGCACCAGCCAGTCTGCCTTTCCTGCCAGCAAGCCTACCAAAAGCATGTGATAGGAATTTTCTCTTTCCGCATCCCTGCCCTTAGCATCAAAAACACTGACGGAATTGCTGAGAGCCCTGTTCAAAAACAACTCTACCGCCTCGCTGTCACCCATGGCGAAAGCCTGCCAAAAGCTCTGCAGCTGCTCAGTGTCGGCAAAAACTTTCTTTTTAAACCATTCCTGAATCTGCAGCTTGTACACCTCGCGAATCTCCTGATTGGGAATCACCAGCTTATACGCGCCATCCTCAGTCACGCCCTTCTGCGTAAGATAACCGGTGGTAAAAAGCACGCTCCAAAGATTATCTATACTGCTGTCAATTTCATCATAGGTCAGTTCCAAGCGGATATGCTTTTCTATAGCCTCGCCTGCAACAAGACGCTCCAGTTCATCACGCGTCGATTTATCAGCCATCTCTATAAAGAGCTTCACCAAAGCATTGCCACTGGTATTTATCCAATAAGCCTGCGGTTTGGCCGACGGATTGCTGCGCAGCATATCTACATGATTAATGACATCCCACGGACAATAAACATCAGCGGCACCAAAGCGGTAGCCGTCATACCACGCCTTGGTTTCATCAAGATGGTCTGCCAGATTATAAGCCGCCAAAAGCTGCTCCACCTCAGCATCCGTAAAGCCAAACTGTTCATCAAAACGGTTATCGGTAATCGAAAGCACCTTAAAATTATTCAGACCGGTAAAAATGCTTTCTTTAGAAACACGCAGGCAGCCCGTCAACACAGCAAACTGCAGAAACTCGTTAGTCTTTAAGGCCTGGCCGAGCATACCGCGGATAAGTGACACCATTTCCTTATAATAGCCATTCTGAAAGGCCTTATCCAAAGGCACATCATATTCATCAAGCAGGATAATCGTTTTTTGTCCGTAATGCTTAGATAAAAGCTTCGATAAAAGCTGCAAAGCAGAAACAAGAACTTCGCCTGCCAGCGCATAACGTCCCTCGCGCACCGCCGTCAATCCGCAATATAAGCTTCGCTCATTTTCCGTCAGCTTATCGCTCTGCGCCAAAAAAGCAAAGCGCTCCGCTTCTCCGGCAATCAACTCAGCCAAACGATACTGCGCATCGGCAAAGGTAAGTCCCTCTACATTCTTAAAGGAAAGAAAAATTACCGGATATTTTTCCTGATACTCCTCGCACAGCTTCTTGTTTTTTGCAATCTGCAGGCCGTCAAACAACGAAGCATCTGCTCCTATCTCAAAGAAATAGCGCAGCATACTCATATTCAGCGTCTTGCCAAAGCGCCGCGGTCTTGTAAACAAATTAACCTTGCCCCAGCCATCCAGCAGCTGTTCAATGAATTTTGTTTTATCAACATAATAAAAGCCCGCCTGACGAATTTCCGCAAAATCTTCTATTCCCACAGGCAGTTTTAAAGCTTCCGTCATATGCTAAGCTCCCCCTTTCCGCAGCAGTAAAACGTTCTACACGCATCCCGTCTTTTTTTATAATTGTATCATTATTACACCTGCATCGGCAACAAAATTTTGCTATATAAAAAAGCTGTCGCACTTTGACATGCGACAGCAGTTTTGCTTTGCTTAGAACGCTGCAACAACAGCGCCTTTGTATTTATCCTCGATGAACTTCTTAACCTCGGGAGAACGCAGAGCATTCATCAGCTTCTGGATTTCCGGACGGTTTTCGTCGCCCTTGCGTACAGCAACGATGTTAGCATACGGAGATTCCTTCGGCTCGGTGAACAGAGAATCCTTAACTGGATTCAGCTTAGCTTCCATAGCGAAGTTAGAGTTGATAACGGACAAATCGGTATCATCCATGGAACGCGGCAGCAGAGCAGCTTCTATTTCCACAATCTTCAGCTTCTTGTCGTTGCCAACGATATCGCCTACGGTAGCCTTAACGCCAACGCCATCCTTCAGCTTCAGCAGCTTAGCGCTTTGCAGCAGAGCCAGCGCACGGCCGCCGTTGGACGGGTCATTCGGAATAGCGATTTTAGCGCCTTCGGGAATATCATTCAGAGATTTGATTTTCTTGGAATAAATGCCCATCGGCTCGATATGTACCTTGCCTGCGGATACAAGATTCATCTTGCGCTCGGAAACGAAGGTATCCAGATAAGGCTCATGCTGGAAGAAGTTGGCATCCAGCTCCTTGTCGTTCAAAGCCAGATTCGGTTTTACATAATCGCTGAATTCGATAATCTGCAGGTCTACGCCCTCTTTAGCCAGAGTGCCTTTAATCTGGTTCAGGATTTCAGCGTGCGGTACAGCGGTAGCACCAACCTTAAGGGTTACCTTTTTGTCAGCACCGTTGTCTGCCTTTTTGTCTCCGCCGCCGCAGCCTGCAGCAACAACTGCCAGGCTTACTAATGCCAGTAATGCAACTAATAATTTTTTCATCTTTTCTTACTCCCTTTCTTTATTTAACACGTCTTGCAAAACATCCGCCTAAGAAAAAAACTCCTTCTGAGGAAGGAGCCGGTCTTCCTCTCATCTTTCAAGATTACACTTGCAGGATGTAGCACCATAACATTTGTCTGGTTGCCGGGCATCATCGGGCCTGTTCCCTCCGCCACTCTTGATAAGAGCGTGTTATTAAGATGTGAGTAATAATATATTATCCTAGTGTCTTTGTCAACATTAATCGCAAAAAAAATTAAGGGCAGAAAATCCTGCCCTCAATCTGTTAACAATGTTACTCTTTTCTGTACTTAGCAATACCAACTTTATAGAAGTCATTACCCTCGCTGTCGATGCAGACGATAGCCGGGAAATCCTTAACCTCGTATCTGCGGATAGCTTCCGGTCCCAGGTCCTCGTAAGCAATCATGGTTTCGCTCTTGATGGATTGGGTGATAACAGCAGCAGCACCGCCTACAGCAACGAAATAAACAGCGCGATGCTTCGCGCAGGCATCAATAACCTCCTGGCTGCGCAGACCTTTGCCGATCATGCCGCGCATGCCCTGCTCGATCATAGTCGGAGTGTATTTGTCCATACGGCCGCTGGTGGTGGGGCCGGCACTGCCGACAACCTCGCCCGGTTTGGCAGGAGTAGGACCAACGTAATAAATAACATTATTGGTCAGGTCCAAAGGCAGCTTTTCGCCGCGCTCCAGCGCTTCATACAAACGCTTGTGAGCAGCGTCGCGTGCAGTGTAGATATAACCGCTGATGCGTACAACGTCGCCTGCATGCAGGTCTTTGACAGTTTCTTCGGTCAGCGGAGCATTGATATATTTGATTACAGCTTCTTCACTCATCTTCAGGCGCCTCCTTTAAATTTCTGCTTCAGCCTTGCGTGCCTGGTGGCAGTTCAGGTTTACAGCGCAGGGCATACCACCGATATGGGTATGGGTAAATTCAACATTTACAGCCAGAGCGGTAGTGCTGCCGCCTAAGCCGGAAGGACCAACGCCGGTCTTATTTACCAGCTCCAGCAGCTCGTCCTCCAGTGCCGCATAGCGCTCATCCTTGTTGTGCTCGCCTACGGTACGGGTCAGCGCGTATTTAGCCAGAATAGCGGCGCGCTCCATGTTGCCGCCGATGCCTACGCCGACGGTAATCGGCGGGCAGGGGTTCGGGCCTGCAGCACGCACGGTATCAACAACAAATTTTTTGATGCCTTCAACACCGTCTGCCGGCTTCAGCATCTTCAAAGCGCCCATGTTTTCGCTGCCGCAGCCTTTGGGGCAAACGATAATTTTAACCTTTTCACCGGGAACAATCTTGGTGTGGATGATTGCCGGAGTATTATCACCGGAATTTTTACGATCAAATACCGGGTCGCCTACAGAGGATTTACGCAGATAGCCTTCAGTGTAGCCCTTTGCTACGCCTGCATGAATGGCAGTATACAAATCGCCGTCAACGAAATGCACTTCCTGGCCGATTTCCAGAAATACAACGGTCAGACCGGTATCCTGACACAGAGGAACAGCCTTTTTCTTAGCCAGCTCGAAGTTCTCAATCAAGGTAGCAAGGATTTCCCTGCCCAAAGGAGATTCTTCTTCAACAGCGGCATTTCTGATCTTGTCCATCATCTCCTGCGGGAGATAGTAGCAGGAATCCATGCACAGCTTGGCAATAACATCAGTGACTTCACTAACCTTTATTTCTCTCATGTTTTCATCCTCCTAAGCTCACATTGTCATTGTGAGAATAATATTTTTGATACTGCGGCTTAACGGCCGATGCGTTTAGCAGTATTGGCTCTTACAACCTCAGGATCTACAATTTTGCGTGCCAGGCCCTTTTCAATAGCAACCTTTGCAACAGCGGCAGCAACCGCCGGAGCAACACGCGGGTCAAAAGCGTCAGGTACTACATAGTCCTCACGCAGGTCTTTTTCATCAATCAGGTCGGCAATAGCATAAACAGCAGCAACCTTCATCTCCTCGGTGATAGCGCGTGCGCGTACATCAATAGCACCGCGGAATACGCCCGGGAATACGGTTACGTTGTTTACCTGGTTCGGTCTGTCGCTGCGGCCGGTGCCGGCAACAGCAACGCCTGCTTCCTTAGCAGCATCATAGCTGGTTTCCGGAACAGGGTTAGCCAAAGCAAAAACAATAGCCTTGTCAGCCATGCTTTGCATAATTTCTTTGGTGAATACGTTCGGAGCGGAAGCACCGATCATAACGTCCGCGCCCTTGGCAACATCAGCAAGAGTCCCCTGCTTATGCTCCTTATTGGTTACGGTAGCCAGATAGCTCTGGATGCGGTCCAGCTTAGCGTCGATGCCTTCATACAGAGCGCCGAAGCGGTCAACCATGATTACATTCTGTGCGCCCATGTTTACCAGCAGACGGCCGATAGCACTGCCGGCAGCACCGCAGCCGTTGACAACGAATTTAGCGGTAGCAATGTCTTTTTTTACAAAGCGCAGTGCGCCCAGTACAGCAGACAGGCAGGCAATAGCGGTACCATGCTGATCATCGTGGAATACAGGAATATCGCAGATTTCTTTCAGCTTATCTTCGATTTCATAGCATTTGGGAGAGGAAATATCCTCCAGGTTTACGCCTGCATAGTTAGGCTGCAGCAGCTTAACGGTGCGGATGAATTCGTCCGGATCCTTGGTATCGAGGCAAACAGGCACAGCGTCAACATCACCGAAGGTTTTGAACAGTGCAGCCTTGCCTTCCATTACCGGCATAGCAGCCTCGGGACCGATGTCGCCCAAGCCGAGTACACGGGTACCGTCGGTAATAATAGCAACCATGTTGCCACGGCAGGTATATTCGAAGGAGAGGTTTTTGTCCTCCTTGATATCCTTGCAGGGTTCAGCTACACCCGGGGTATAGGCAATAGCCAAATCATGACGGGTTGCAATAGGCACCTTGCTTACTACAGCAATTTTGCCGTTATTGTCCATATGTAATTTAAGAGCTTCTTCACGCAGAGTCATTGTCATCTTTTTTTCCTCCCAAGATTTCCCGACGTAAGCTGTCTAAAAAATCATTAGCTCCGTCCAACAAATAGTATACACTTATTGTATATTAAACTACCCTGTTTTGCAAGATGTTTTCTGTGTAATCTACATCATTTTAAGGAATTGTCAAAAGATTTTTGCTTACTGCGCAAAATTTTCTTAACCAAAGAATCAGACCTTGAAGAATTCCACCTGCGGCGTCTGCCCCGCCTGCAGTGTAAGCACCGCAAAGCAAGGTTCCGAGCCGCCGCGGGGACGGGACGGACTGCCGGGGTTCACCAGCAGCGTTTCCGCATAATACTCGGCCATCGGCACATGCGTATGACCGAACACCACGATATCCTGCCCCAGCTGCTTGGCCCAATATCCCAAATCAGCCTGCACATTTCTTTCTATATATCTGTGTCCGTGCGTCAGCCAGATTTTATATCCTTCTATTTCCAGATACTCGTCAAATTTACTGCCGTCATCCAATAAATCACAGTTGCCGCGAACACGCACAGTTTTGATGCCTGTCGCATCATGCAGGCGGTTGGCATCGGCCGCATAATCGCCTGTATGCAGCCACAGCTCGATAGGCGGTGTCTGCTGCAGAATGCGGCGAATCGCCTGCGCACTGCCATGCGTATCACCCGTAATGCCTATTCTCATTTCTTTTTGCTCCAGATAGCAACCAGCTTACGGATTGCCTTACCGCGATGGCTGATTTTGTTTTTCTCCTGCATGGAAGCCTCTGCCATACCCTTATGCAGCTCGGTAGACCAGAACAGCGGATCATAACCGAAGCCGTTTTCACCCAAAGGCTCATGCAGCAGCATACCGTCGCAGATGCCGTCTACCTCGTTGAGCACCTTACCGTCGGGTTGTGCTACGCACAGCGCACAGCGGAAGCGGCAGGTACGCTTAACCTGAAACTTCATGTTGTGCAGCAGCAGGTTGTTGTTGTCCTCGTCGCTGGCCTTTTCGCCGGCATAACGCGCACTGCGCACACCGGGAGCACCGTCCAGCGCCTGAACCTCCAGGCCGGAATCATCGGCGATGCAGGGCTTGCCCAGCTTCTTTGCATAATAGGTAGCCTTTTGGCGGGCATTGGCAGCAAAGGTGCGGCCTGTTTCCGCCGGTGCTTCTACTGCATCAAAATCTGCCAGATATTTGATTTCAATCGGCAAATCCTTCATTAAAGACTTAAACTCTTCCACCTTGCCCTGATTATGGGTAGCTACAACCAATTCATTAATCATTATTTAACCTCGATTCTCAGCTTAGGACGCATATTTATTCGGCAGCGTACTAATGCTTATTATTTATAGATTTTCTACTGTGCCCGTGGCAATATCCTGCACCAGCACATACTGCCAGCGGCCGCGCTTCTTTTCTGCCAGCGCTGCATCGTAGGCCTTTTGCCGGCAATGCGGACAGATTTCGCGCGTCAGGCAGGTAATGAAAGCGCTCTGGTCGCCAAAGCGCGTCCCTTCGGCCGCCGTCTGCAGGGTAAAATAACCGCGGCAGGCCTTGCGTTCGCAATAATGCACGCTTTCCACCTGCTCCTCGCGGATACCCTCCTCATCGTAGTAGATATGCTTGCTGCGCTGCCAGGTATCGCCGCATTTCGCCAGCAATTCCTTGCTCGTGCGCTCACGGTTGAAGTACAAATCGCCTACCTCGGCAATAAGCTGGTCTACGCGCTTATTGCAGCGCTCATCCTGCGGGCGCAGTCCGCGCAAATCAGGCTCCACCACCTTGCTGTAATCCATGCCTGCCATCGCCAGAATAATACCGGTGTTGACATAAGGCAGGGCGCTTTCAATCGAATAACCGCCCTCCAGCACCGCAATATCAGCCTGCAGCTTATCCGCCAGACGCGCATAGCCCTGTGCTGTCACCTGCATGGAAGCCAGCGGGTCGCTGAAATGGTTATCCTGCCCGGCGCTGTTGATAATCAGCTCCGGCTGAAAGTCCTCCAGTATATGCGTGATTAAGCCATCGTACAGGCGGTGCAGTCCTTCATCGCCTGTTCCCGGCAGCAAGGGTAGATTAATATTCGTGCCCCAGGCCGCAGGACTGCCTGCTTCATTAGGAAAGCCTGTGCCCGGATACAAGGTGCGCCCGTCCTGATGGAAGGAGATATACAGCGTATCGGGATCGTGGTAGAACACGTCCTGCGAGCCGTCGCCGTGATGCACGTCGGTATCCACAACAGCAATCCTACGGATATTATACCTGCTACGTAAATATTCTACCATTATTGCTTCAATATTAATAGTACAAAAACCACGGATTCCGTGTACTACACGCATAGCGTGGTGTCCCGGCGGACGCACGAGAGCAAAGGCACGCTGTATCTCCCGCTGCATTACGGCATCGGCCGCCACCAGGCAGCCTCCCGCAGAGGTCAGATGCGCCGGCGTAATCAGACGTGCAATCGCCGGCACGCCTACATGCGCACGCTGCAAATCCTCGATTTCAGCAAGACGCGGGCGATATTCCTTAATCTCCTCGCAGTCAAAGAGGCCCTCCTCCTCCAGCTGGTCGCGTGTATATAATAAGCGCTCCTGCCGTTCGGGGTGACCGGGGCTGATCATCCAGTCAAACGCAGGGAAAAATACTAATCCCAAGGTATTCTTTGCCATCAGAAGCTCACCTCCCTGCCGCTAACCTTATAGAGAATTCCCGGCTTCAGCTGCATGCGCAGGCTATAAATATCGCCGGTTTCGTAATAGCCGTGTACTGTATGAAAATGCTCGTAGCTGATAAGCTCCGTTTCCTGGTCGGGCAGCTGCCACTGCGCCGTCTGCTCCCGCAGCCAGCTTGCCAGCAGCTCCTCCGCCGCCTGCTTATTGAAGCGTCGCGGCAGGCTTTCGCGTTTTCCGCCCTCAGGAATAATGTAATAGCCGTCGGTAGTGTCCGCACGCAGTCCTGCGCTCAGCGTCGGCCTTGCCACCGCTGCACCTATAGCGTTCGCCACCATCGCTCCGGCAGGAATATCCACCGGCAGCGCCATAGCCTCGCCCAGCGCCCTGATTAAGCCCGGTGCGCCACCGCCAACGCCAATCAGCTGCTGCGGGATGAATTCCGTGCCCTTGATAACATCGTTAACCGTATACACGGGCTGCTTGGCCCATTCGTCCAGCATTTCCCGAATCGTCGTCTTAATCTGCTCAACGGCAGCAGCCACAATCTTGCGTGCTTCTGTCTGCGGTTCGCCGCCCAAAGCGGCAATCGCCGCCTGTGCCCGCTCTTCGTCACCGAAATGCACATAACCCGCCGTAATCAGCGCATCGCTCAGCGTCGCTATGCTGCCGCCGACAGCAGCAGCGGGACCTTCGCGTTCGGGACCGACAACATAACCGTTTTCCGTCTTATGCAGCCTGCTGTCGCCGCCGATGCCGATGCTACGCATATGAAAGGCACGCACCGCCGTAGGATAACCGGCAACCGTTGCACCCTTGCGGGCCATCAGCGGCAGGCCGTTCTCCCAGAAGGCAATGTCGGTAGTAGTGCCGCCCACATCCAGCGAGATGCTGTTCACTGCGGGAGCACAAAGCGCCTCTATGCCCAGTACGGAAGCAGCAGGACCGGTAAACACAGCCTCCACCGGCTGCTGCAAGGCTGCTTCTAGCGGCAGCGTACCGCCGTCCGCCTTCAAGATATGCACCGGAGCGCGGATGCCGCGCTCTGCCAGAGCACGTTCCACGCGCTTGCAGAAGCGGGTGAAAAGCTCATAAACCTGCGCGGAAAAATACGCCGAATTGCTGCGGCGCACAAAATTCAGCTCACCGCTCAGCTCGCTGCCCAAAAACACCTTGCTGTAGCCGCATTTTTTCAGCTCATGCTCCGCCTGATATTCCAGCTGCGGGTTACGCACGGAAAACTTGCCGCTCACCGCACACACACCGCTGCCCTTGCGCCGCAACAGCTCCTGATGCCTGCTCCAATCGATATTAGCCGTAATCTTGCCGCGATGGTCCACATAACCCGACAGATAGTACGGCGTCACCGGCAGATGTCCCTTGACGTTCATGCCCGGTCCGGCGATAATTACCAAAAACGCCGGCGGCAGGCTGCCCTCGGTCAAAGCGTTGGTCACAATAGTGCTGGATATTACCACACGCTCCAGCTCCTGCGCCATTCCCGGCTGCAGCACCGCATCCAGCGCCGCCAGCACGCACTGCAGCACATCGTCATGCGTTGTCGCACGCTTGGCCTGCGCCACCACCTCGCCCTGCCGCAGCACCACGGCATCCGTAAAGGTTCCGCCTACATCAATACCTAACAGCATTGCTTCATCCCTCCTTCGTTTAAACCAGAGTGTCAATGCGTATTCTTTTAATCTATACTATATTTACTTTTAACAAGCTAATAACAGACAGTCTATATTAATTATATTATATCATGTTGCCAAACTCCGTGCGAAGAAAATTCCTTGCTATAATTATATGCAACACACCCGCAAGCGTTTGCGGGCAGAAAAAAAGACGTAAGCTCCGTTGCTTACGCCTTGTAATTATTTTTGGCATCCGGGTGGGGTAATCCTGCAGACATTGTATATTTCTGCTAATGTCATGCAGCTGCGATTGCCGGATGTAAATTGCCGCCGCTTAAATTTAGCTAGGCTCTCAAAAGAGCATCATAGTAAACCAGGCTGGCAGCACCGCATAAAGATAAAACGACAGTACTCAAAATAATAAGATACTTTTTCTGCATTTTAATTCTCCTCTACACACAAAACCCATCTCTGTGTGTGAGGCTATTATAAAATAGGTACTGCCGATAGTCAAGTTAAATGTTATAACGATTTGTTATATTTAATATTCCCGATAGACCTATATCAAATTCGCCGTTACTGCAGCCTGCGAGAGCATTTATTTCTCTTTAGCTTGCTAAAAACAGGATAATAGCTTATACTATATACTATTATTGTATTAGTAAGGGAGACGATATGTATTATGGAACGTGAGAGCTTCTCTTCACGCTTGGGATTTATCCTGATTTCTGCTGGCTGTGCCATTGGTTTAGGCAACGTCTGGCGCTTTCCTTTCGTCACAGGCCAGTATGGCGGCGCATCCTTTGTGCTCATCTACCTGTGCTTCCTGCTGCTGTTGGGCCTGCCCATCATGGTAGCGGAATTTGCTGTCGGCCGCGCCAGCAGACGCAGTCCGGCAAAATCCTTCGACACACTGGAGCCGAAGGGAACTAAATGGCATCTGTTCAAATATGTAACTATTGCCGGCAACATCATCCTGATGATGTTCTACACCACCATCAGCGGCTGGATGCTGTATTTTCTCTATAAAATGGCTGTTGGTGATCTTTCCGGTCTTGACGCTCAGGGCATCAAAGACGTTTTCGGTGCTCTGCTGCAGGACCCGGCAACTATGGCCGGCAACATGGCAATCATCATCATGCTCTGCTTCGGCGTCTGCTACATGGGCGTTCGCAACGGCGTTGAACGCATCACCAAGGTTATGATGGCCTTTCTTATCGTGCTGATGGTTGTGCTGGCAGCCAACTCCATGCTGCTTCCGGGCAGTGAAGCCGGCCTCAAGTATTACCTCTACCCCGACTTCGACAAAATTGCCGAGCACGGTGTACGCGAGGTAATCTTCGCCGCTATGGGCCAGGCCTTCTTCACACTGAGCATCGGCATGGGCTCTCTTTCCATCTTCGGCAGCTACATCGGCAAGGAGCAGAAGCTCACCAACGAAGCACTGTGGATTATGTTCCTCGATACCTTCGTAGCAATCGTTGCCGGTCTGATTATCTTCCCGGCATGCTTCAGCTTCGGTATCCAGCCGGATGCGGGCCCGAACCTGCTCTTCATCACCCTGCCTAACGTATTCAACGCTATGAACGGCGGACGTATCTGGGGCACCCTTTTCTTCCTCTTCATGCTCTTTGCGGCAATGTCCACTGTTATTGCCGTATTCGAAATGATTATCTCCAGCATCTGCGAGCTGACTGGCGGTGACCGCCGTCGCCTCATCCCCTTTGCTGTTATCGGCATGATTCTGCTGTCCCTGCCCTGCGTTTTCGGCTTCAATATCTGGAGCGGCTTTGAGCCTCTGGGCAAAGGCACCTGCGTGCTGGATCTGGAAGACTTCCTCGTCAGCAACAATATTCTGCCTTTAGGCAGCCTCATCTTCCTGGCCTTCTGCACTACCCGCTACGGCTGGGGCTGGAACAAATTCATTGAAGAGGTTGATACCGGCAAGGGCATCGGCTTCCCGAAATGGATGCGCTTCTATGCAACCTACATTCTGCCGCTGATTGTACTGTACATCTTCTTCAACGGCTATTACGCTATCTTCTTCAAATAACATAAGCAAAACAAAACGAGCAAGATAGCAGCTTTCGCTACTGTCTTGCTCATTTTTTATGCGCTTGGCGCGTTATTTTTAATTACAGCTTGCTTTGCAGCTCCTCCAGCTTAGCCTGCTGCACTGCCAGCACCTTGTCGCCGATAGCGAACTGCTTCTCGTTTTCGGAGAAAGCAGGTCCGCCGTAGGATTTACGTGCTTCTACGCAATGCTCGGGCTTCAGAGCTACCAGCAAATCGCTCTCGAAGAGGTCGGAGAACTGCTTGTATTCCTCCAGAGAAATCTCCGGCAGGAATTTGCCCTGATGAATAGCATAGGCAACGCATTTGCCGACAACCTCATGTGCCTGACGGAAGGGCAGTCCCTTGCGTACCAGATAGTCTGCCAGGTCGGTGGCATTGGAGAAATCCTTGCTCACTGCCTGCGCCATCTTGTCCACATTAACCGTCATCGTCAGAATCATATCACGATAAACAGCCAGCGTGAATTTAACGGTGTCTATAGCGTCAAAGAAGCCTTCCTTATCCTCCTGCAGGTCCTTGTTATAGGTCAGCGGCAGGCCCTTAGCCGTTGTCAGCATAGCCATCAGATGACCATACACACGGCCGGTTTTACCGCGTACCAGCTCGGAAATATCAGGGTTCTTCTTCTGCGGCATCATGGAAGAACCGGTGGCAAAAGCATCGTCCAGCTCAACAAAGCCGAATTCGGTGCTGCTCCAGAGGCAGATTTCCTCGCTCAGACGGCTCATGTGCATCATGAGGGTGGAAGCAAAGGAAAGGAATTCAATGATATAGTCACGGTCGCTTACTGCGTCCATGCTGTTCGGATAAACTGTGCCGAAGTTCAGCTCCTCCGCAACCATAAAACGGTCAATGGGGAACGTAGTGCCTGCAATCGCACCGGCACCCAGCGGCATCATGTCCGCGCCTTCCCAAACGCCCAGCAGGCGGCGGAAGTCACGCTGCAGCATATTGAAATATGCCAGCATATGATGAGCAAAGGTAATCGGCTGCGCACGCTGCAGATGGGTATAACCCGGCATCAGAGTTTTTTCGTGCTTTTTGGCAACTGTTAAAAGAGCTTCCTCAAATTTGAGTAAAAGCTCGGCAATTTCGGCAACCTCACGCTTCATATACATATGCATATCGAGTGCAACCTGGTCGTTACGGCTGCGTGCGGTATGCAGACGGGCGCCGGCGCTGCCGATACGTTCGGTCAGACGCGCTTCCACATTCATATGAATATCCTCCAGCGCAACGTCAAAATGGAAGTTGCCTGCTTCAATATCAGCCAGGATGTCTTTCAGACCGGCAATGATTTTCTCCCCGTCCTCTGCCGGAATGATACCGCATTTAGCCAGCATACCGGCATGAGCAATGCTGCCGCGGATATCCTCGTGATATAAGCGTTTATCAAAATCAATGGACGCATTAAATGCGTCCACCAATTCGTTCGTATTCTTACTGAAACGACCGCCCCAAAGCTTAGCCATTATTTCAGGTTGCCTTTCTTCATCAGCGCTCTAACTTTCAGCGGCAGGCCGAAGAGGTTGATGAAGCCGGTAGCATCTGCCTGGTTGTAAACTTCGTCTTCGCCGAAGGTTACATATTCCTGGCTGTACAGGGAGTACGGGGATTTAACGCCTGCACTGTAGATGTTGCCTTTATAAAGTTTCATGCGAACAGTACCGGTAACGGTTTTTTGAGTTTCGTTAACGAAAGCATCCAGAGCCTCACGCAGCGGGCTGAACCACATGCCATCGTAAACCAGCTCGGAATAACGGATGGAAACCTGTTGCTTGAAGGATTGGGTTGCACGGTCCAGGCAAAGGTTTTCCAGATCGTTGTGGCCGTAGTAGATGATAGCGCCGGCAGGGTTTTCATAAACGCCACGGGATTTCATGCCAACCAGACGATCTTCAACCATATCGGTAATACCAACAGCGTTGCGGATACCGATTTCGTTCAGTTTTTCAACGAGCTTAGCCGGGCTGAGTTTTTCACCGTTAACGCTTACAGGTACGCCTTCAACGTATTCCAGTTCAACATATTCCGGTTTATCGGGAGCTTTTTCAGGAATGTTGGTAACGATGAACAATTCATCTTTCGGTGCATTCCACGGATCTTCCAGGTCGCTGCCTTCATGGGACAGATGCCACATGTTGCGGTCCATGGAGTAGTCATGGTCATGGGATACAGGGATAGGAATGTTATGTGCTGCAGCATAGTCGATTTCCTGGTCACGGCTGCGCAGTTCCCACTCACGCCACGGAGCAATGATTGCCAGCTGCGGAGCCAGAGCCTTTACGGACAGTTCGAAACGAACCTGGTCGTTGCCTTTGCCGGTAGCACCGTGAGCAATAGCATCAGCGCCTTCTTTTTCAGCGATTTCAACTAATTTTTTAGCAATCAGCGGACGAGCGAAGGAAGTACCCAGCAGGTATTTCTTTTCGTATACAGCACCGGCCTTAACAGTGGGCCATACATAGTCGCTGATGAATTCTTCTTTCAGGTCCATGATGTAGCATTTGCTTGCACCGGTTTTCAGTGCTTTGTCATGAACGGGTTCCAGTTCGTCGCCTTGGCCAAGGTCAGCGCAGGCAGCGATAACTTCGCAGTTGTTGTAATGCTCTTTCAGCCAGGGGATGATTACGGATGTATCAAGGCCACCGGAGTAAGCCAGAACTACTTTCTTAATATCTTCTTTTTTCATTATAATAGCCTCCCATTTCTGTATAATGCTATGCATTAGTGAATAAACTTACAAACTTCTTGTATTATATACCCTTTTTATGCATAAATCAAGTATTTAAGCACATGTATACAATACTTTTTGTGTACTAGATGTAACAAAAAGCCTAAAATATAGCTTATTTCAGAAAATTTTATCTGTATACAAGAACGGCTAAGCATATAAACTATACGCTCAGCCGTTATATTTATACATTCAAGACCTGATTTAGAGTACTTCGTCGCTCATCAGCAGCGCCATAATAGCCTTTTGTACGTGCAGTCTGTTCTCTGCCTGGTCGAATACAACAGATTGCGGTCCTTCCAGCACTTCCTCGGTAATTTCTTCACCGCGGTGTGCAGGCAGGCAATGCAGAACGATTGCTTCCGGACGTGCTTCGTTCAGCAGCGCCTGGTTAATCTGATAATTATGCAGTGCTTTGAAACGAACCTCACGCTCTGCTTCCTCGCCCATGCTGGTCCATACATCGGTATAGAGCACGTCGGCGCCCTTAGCAGCCTTGAAGATGTCCTCCTCTACGGTAATGCTGCAGCCGGTTTGGGCAGCGTCCTCCTGTGCCAGACGCAGGATTTCCGGATCAGGCTGATAGCCCTTCGGGCTGGCGCAGATCATGTTCATGCCAACCTTAGCGCAGGCAAACATCAAAGAGTGTGCCATGTTGTTGCCGTCGCCTACATAAACCAGCTTACGGCCTTTGAGCACCTTCATCTTCTCCTGAATAGTGAAGATATCGGTCAGAGCCTGGCAGGGATGCAGCAAATCGGTCAGGCCGTTGATAACAGGAACGCTTGCATATTTAGCCAGCTCAATAACGGAATCATGTGAGAAGGTACGGATCATAATACCGTCAACGAAGCGGGAAAGTACACGCGCAGTATCGCGAATCGGTTCGCCGCGGCCGATTTGGGAAGCGGAATCGCTCAGATAAATCGGATGGCCGCCCAGCTGCCAGAAGCCAACCTCAAAAGAGGTTCTGGTACGGGTAGAAGCCTTGGAGAACAGCATAGCCAGAGTTTTGCCCTTCAAATATTGGTGAGGCTCACCGGCCTTTTGCTTACGTTTCAATTTTTTTGCCACATCAAGAATTGTTGCGACCTCGCCTACGCTAAGGTCATGAATAGAAATCAGGTCTTTGTCTTTTAAACTCATTTTTTATCCCCTCTCGTTTTTAACAGGCCGCCAGCGCCTTATCCAGCGCAGCAACCACGATATCAATTTCTTCCTTGCTGATAATCAGCGGCGGTACAATGCGGATAACATTACCCGCAGTACAGTTCACAATAACATGGTTTTCCAGGCAGCTTTCCACAATCGGCTTGCCCTCGCCGGCAACCTCCATGCCCAGCATCAGGCCGCAGCCGCGGACATCGGTAACCTTGTCAGGATATTTTTCCTGCAGCGTACGCAGCTCATTCTTAAAGTATTCACCCTTCTCCGCACCCTTGTCTACCAGTCCTTCGGACTTAATAGTCGTCAGCGTTGCGTATACAGCGGCGCAGGCCAGCGGGTTACCGCCGAAGGTTCCGCCGTGGTCGCCGGGCTTAAACACATGCGCCAGGCGCTCCGGCACAGCAAAGCCTGCAACTGGGAAGCCTCCGCCGATGCCCTTGGCAAAGGTCAGGATATCAGGCTTCACGCCGCTGTGCATATAAGCAAACCATTTGCCGGTACGAGCAACACCGGTCTGCACCTCGTCGAAAATCAGCAGCGCATCATGCTTATCGCACAGCGCACGCACCTGCTGCAAATACTCAGCAGGCGGTACATGCACGCCGCCCTCGCCCTGAATAGGCTCCAGCAGAACAGCGCAGACATCATCATCCATTTGAGCCTCCAGCGCCTTAATATCGCCGTAAGGTACAAGCACATGTCCGGGGCTCAGCGGACCGTAGCCCACATGATAATAATCATGGCCGGTAGCAGCCAGCGTATCAAAGGTGCGTCCGTGGAAGGATTCGTCGGCAGAAATAATTTTATATTTCGTAGGCGCTTTGCTCACGCCGTATTTACGCGCCAGCTTCATAGCGCCCTCATTGCCCTCGGCACCGCAGTTGGCAAAGAAACTGCGGTCCATACCGGTAGCCTCGGCCACAACACGCAATGCCTTTACCTGAATCTCGGTATAATACAGATTGGAGCAGTGCATCAGCTTAGCAGCCTGCTCACTGATAGCCTTCACCAGCACCGGATGATTGTAACCAAGGCTGTTGACAGCAATACCGGCAAAGGCATCCACATACTCATTGCCCTCGTTGTCCCACACACGGCAGCCATGGCCAAGCTCCATAACCATCGGATATCTGCCGAAAACAGGCAGATAATATTTTTCTGTTTCTTCTATAATAGTTTTTTTATCCATTGCCAAGAATATCTCCCCCTCATGCAAAATCCCTGCTATCAGATTTCTTTAACTACCTCGGTACCAACGCCCTTGTCGCTGAACAGCTCCATCAGAATAGAATGCTCGGCACGGCCGTCAATAATATGTGTTTTCTTGGCACCGCCGCTCAAAGCCTTAATGCAGGAACGAACCTTAGGAATCATGCCGCCGTCAATGCTGCCCTTGAGGATAAGCTCATGAGCCTTTTCAAAGGTCAAAGTGGAAATGAAGCTGCTTTCATCCGGATATGCGGAATAAATACCGCGGACATCAGTCAGCACCAGCAGCTTTTCTGCCTTCAGCGCACCGGCAATTTCACCGGCAGCAACATCTGCGTTAATGTTATAGGTTTCACCCTCGTCACCGACGCCGGTCGGAGCGATTACAGGAATATAACCGCCGTCCAGCAGGCAGTTAATCAAATCGGTGTTGACCTCCTTAACGCTGCCGACAAAACCGATATCTACCAGGTTAACCTCACCGTTTTCATAAACATCAGCCAGATATTTTTTAGCCTTCAGCAGGTTAGCATCCTTGCCGTTGAGGCCGACAGCCTTGCCACCCAAAGCATTCAGACGGCCAACAAGGTCAGTGTTGATTTTGCCTACGAGCGCCATCTCGGCAATAGCTGCGGATTCTGCATCGGTTACACGCAGACCGCCGACAAATTCGCTCTTTTTACCGGCCTGCTCCAGCTGACGGCTGATTTCCGGACCGCCGCCGTGAACAACTACCGGACGCATGCCGGCGTATTGCAGGAACAGGATATCCTGCAGCACCTTGTTTTTCAGCTCATCATTCAGCATAGCGTTGCCGCCATATTTTACGACAATAGTTTTATCTTTAAAATTGCTCAGATACGGCAGTGCTTCCATTAAGGTCTGTACTTGTTGTTCGTTCATTAACATAAGTGATGTCCTCCCTCATTTTTTATATATTTGTCTTGCGTTTATATTTATCATTGCTTCTCTCCAAAGACGTGAAAGAAAGTATTAGATGTAATCCACCATAATAATATTATGCGCTCACTACCAAGGACGAGCTAGAAAGTACCAGAGACGAGGAAAGCCGACGAAGGCGTACTAACAGTACTCCGAGGAGGCTTGACGAAGTATATGGTGCTTTATCACTCGGCCACTCAGGTATGATATTCACCGTTAATCTTCACATACTCATAACTAAAATCGCAAGTCCACACAGTTGCGCTTTCCTCACCGGCCCCCAGGTCGATGCTCATGGAAATATCATGCTCAGCCATGGTCGGCGCCAGCTTTTCGGCAGGCACGTTGCAGTTCATGCCGTTTTCTACCAGGCGGATGCCGCCGATAGACAGGTTTACCTTATCTGCCTCCATGGCAGCACCGCTGTAGCCTGCAGCGCAGACAATGCGTCCCCAGTTCGGGTCCTCGCCGAAGAAGGCTGTTTTTACCAACGGCGATTTGGCAATCGCCATCGCTGCGGTTTTGGCATCCTCCCAGGTTGCGGCACCAGTAACATTTACCTCGAGGAATTTGGTAGCGCCCTCGCCGTCATGCGCAATCATTTTGGCAAGGTCGGTAGCACAGGCAACCAGCGCTTCAAAGAAGGCCGGATAATCCGGATGCTCCTCCGAAAGAATGATTGCGTTTTCGGCAAGACCGTTGGCCAGCACAATCATGCTGTCATTGGTACTGGTATCACCATCGACAACAACCATGTTGAAGGATTTGTCGGCAGCCTTTCTTACTGCGCGCTTCAGCACATCGGGAGCAACGGCAGCGTCGGTAGTGATGAAGGTCAGCATAGTTGCCATGTTCGGATGAATCATGCCAGCACCCTTGGCGATACCGGCGAAGGTTACCTTCTTGCCGCCGATTTCCGTTTCATAGGCAGCGTGCTTGATAAAGGTATCCGTAGTCTGAATCGCCATAGCGCAGCTTTCACCCTCGCATTCGTCCAAGCTGTCGACAGCATCGGCAATGCCTGTTAAAAGCTTATCCATCGGCAGGAACTGTCCGATAACACCGGTGGAGCAGACAAATACTGCTTCCGGAGCGATGCCTAAAAGCTCTGCCGTATGCGCCTGCATTTTCTTGGCATCCGCCAGGCCCTGCTCGCCCGTGCAGGCGTTGGCACAGCCGCTGTTTACGGCAATCGCCTGCGCATAACCGTGCTTGTTGACCTCGCGGCTCACGAGCACAGGAGCAGCGCACATTTTATTTTGTGTAAATACCGCACCGCAGGCCGCAGGCACGGTACTGAAAATAACTGCTACATCATGATTGCCGCTGGCTTTGATACCGGCCTTGACGCCGGCAGCAATGAAGCCCTGCGGTGCAGTCACCCAGCCTTCTAATTTCTTCATGAGATTCCCCTCTTTCTCAGGTGCTTACATCTTTTCTTCTACGGCAGCATCACCGTTAAGCACCATTTTATAGTATAATAGTTATAACAAGCTTAAGGAACAAGCGGCAGCTGACGCAGGCCGGCAGTTTCATCAATGCCAAACATAACATTCATGTTCTGCACTGCCTGTCCCGCAGCACCCTTAACCAGATTATCAATACAATTCATTACAATAATACGGCCTGTACGCTTATCTGTCTGCCAGCCAAGGTCCACATAGTTGGAGCCACGAATATTCTTCAATTCCGGGCAAACTCCCTTGCCGCGCAGACGGATGAAAAATTCATCGCCGTACATTGCCTGATAGGCCTCTTCTATCTGAGCATCCGTTACGCCCTGCTTCAGCTGTGCATAGCAGGTTGCATAAATACCGCGGTCCACAGGCAGCAGATGCGGTGTAAACTGAATCACTACATCCTCACCGGCAAACTCGCTGTAAATCTGCTCGATTTCCGGTGTATGGCGGTGCGAAGCAACACCGTAGGCCTTAAAGCTTTCGTTGACACTGCAGTAAAGACTGCCTGCCTTCAGGCTGCGGCCCGCACCGGTCGTACCGCTTTTGGCATCAATCACAATGCCCTGAGCTTCAATCAGCTTATATTTTAAAAGCGGCACCAGCGCCAGAATGCTGCAGGTAGTGTAGCAGCCGGGATTTGCCACCAGCTGCGCCCCGCGCACCTTATCGCGGAAAAGCTCTGTCAGACCGTAGACAGCCTGCGCCTCCGGGTCCTCATGCTTCACCTTGTACCACTGTTCAAACACATGGTAATCCTTAAATCTATAATCGCCGCCGAGGTCAATAATCTTGGTCTTGCTGCCTCGCAGCTGCTTGCCTATCTTCATAGCATGGCCATGAGGCAGGGCAATAAAAATCACATCACTTGCTGCTGCAATAGCATCCAGCTCCTGCATAGACTGCAGATTCTTTTCAATACGTCCCGACAAATGCGGATACATAGAAGCAATCGCCTCTCCCGTACTGCTCTCAGAGGTAATTACGGCAATTTCCGCTTCCGGATGTCCGTCCAAAAGTCGCAGAAGCTCAACTCCTGCGTAGCCTGTTGCACCGATAACACTTGCTTTCATATCCATTCTCCTTTGTACTCGATAATTATACAACTAAATTGTATAATTTTGCAAGCACTTTGTGAATTTTTTTGTAAAAATTAAGGGACAATAATCCATTTTACAATCTTATTTTACTACCTAAAAGGTAAATATACCAGTATTTTTTGCCAAATTCACACTTTATTGTTACAATAGACGTGAAAGCTATACACGTCACTGTTTAAAATATATCAAAATTACTAACGAGGTGTATCTTATGTTTAAAATCATTATCATGGCTTTGCTTATTTTTATAGGCATGGTGGGTTATGACAACATTACGGATAAGGCTCAGCCTACCACCCCCATACAGCAGGAACAGCAGAAGGTCAGCAAGCACGAAAAATCCGCCGCTATGGCGCTTTTCACCAGCCTGCTGCCTCCCAAGGAGGAATGGCCCTCGCCCGTACATAAATTCTATCTGGCCTTTAATATGGATGAGGTTATCGATCCTATCCGCCAAAACCCGAACTGGACAAGTCTTGACGCCATGTCGCGCGATATACCGCAGGCGTTGATTGCTATCGAGGACCACGCTTTTTATAATCACGGCGCTATTGCCGTGGAAGGCATTCTGCGCGCCGCACTGGCCAACATCAACGCCGGCGAGGTAGTGCAGGGAGGCAGCACGCTGACACAGCAGTTTGTCAAAAATGTTTTTCTGTCGCACGAGCAAAGCATGGAGCGTAAAATTGAAGAGGCCGTGCTCTCGCTCATGCTGGAGGATAATTACAGCAAGGACGAAATTCTGGAGCTTTATCTGAACACCACCTACTTCGGCGCAGGCTCCACCGGTATTAAACAGGCCAGCAGAACATACTTCGGCAAGGCACCTTCGGCGCTGACTCTGGCCGAGGCCGCCGTCATCGCCTCACTTCCCTACGCGCCCACCAGCCTCAATCCGCTGGAAAACCCCGAGGGCTGCAAAAAACGTCAGCTGCTGGTGCTGGCCGCTATGCATAAATATGGTATGATTAATCAGGGCCAGCTGGCAGAAGCCAAGACCGAAAAAATCCGTCTCACCAACGGCACCGTCATGTAAAGCTGTAACAAAATCTACATTGTATATTTTTTAATTAAAGTTTATCGATAAAAGCTTTGTTTTACTTGACCGCTTCATGCTTCATATATATAATTAAAGCTTAAGCAAAATCACTCAAAGAAGGTCAAAATCATGGAAACTACAACTTTAGATAAGCTTCCCTTAGGTCAGGAGGCTATCATCGCTAAGGTCGGCGGCGAAGGCAGCATTCTGCGTCGCCGTCTGCTTGATATGGGGCTCACGCCCCGCACCCGCGTTATGGTACGCAAGCGCGCACCGCTCGGTGACCCGCTGGAAATCTCCCTGCGTGGCTACGAACTGACACTGCGTGCGGAGGAAGCCGCCAAAATCACCGTTACGCCGGAGGTGAGCGAAGCATGAAGCTGCATTTCGCCCTCGTCGGCAACCAGAACTGCGGCAAAAGCACGCTGTTCAATTATCTCACCGGCAGTAACCAGCACGTCGGCAACTTTCCCGGTGTAACCGTCCAGAAAAAGGAAGGTACGATTCTCGCCGTACCGGACGCAGGCGTTATCGACCTGCCCGGCATCTACTCGCTTTCTCCCTACACCTCGGAAGAAATTGTTACGCGTGACCTGCTGTTATACAATAAGCCAGACGCTATTATCAACGTCATTGACGCAACTAATATTGAACGCAGCCTGTATCTTTCGCTGCAGCTCATCGAGCTGAATATCCCGATGGTCATCGCCCTCAACATGATGGACGAGCTCACCGGCAGCGGCGGCAGTATTGACATCAAAGCAATGGAGGATTCGCTGACCGTGCCTGTTGTCCCCATCACCGCCAACTCCGGCGAAGGCGTGGGCGAGCTTTTGCGCCGCGCCGTAGAGGTTGCGCAAAACCAGCAGCTGCCACAACGCCTGGACTTCTGCAGCGGTCCTGTACATACCGCTATTCACAGTATCGCCCACTTAATCGAAACCAAAGCACGTCGCCAGAACCTGCCGCTGCGCTTTACCGCCACCAAGCTTATCGAGGGCGACAGCGACTTCGCCAAGGCGCTGCAGCTTTCGGAAAACGAATGCGATATCATCGGCCACTTCGTTACCGAAATGGAGCAAAACCTCAAAACGGATAAGGAAGCGGCGCTGGCAGATATGCGCTATGCCTATATCGAGGACCTCTGCGCGCAGACCGTGCAGAAGCCCAAGCATACGGAAGCACAGCTGCGCTCCGTCAAAATCGACCATTATCTGACGCATAAATTTTATGCTATCCCTATTTTCGTGCTTATCATGGGCCTTGTTTTCTGGCTCACCTTTGACGTTATCGGAGCTTTTCTCAGCTACATCCTCAGCAATGTTATCGATGCTTTAACAGCTTCGGTTGATAACAAGCTCACCGTGCTGGATATCGCACCGCCGATGCATTCGCTGATTATCGACGGCATCTTCTCCGGCGTCGGTGCCGTGCTTTCCTTCCTGCCGACCATCGTTACGCTGTTCTTCTTCCTTTCGATGCTCGAGGACAGCGGTTACATGGCGCGTGTTGCCT
>ERZ773186.302-NODE-302-length-49472-cov-141.702066_pt1 | contig 49472 bp, 40 predicted proteins | sample MGYA00581000_ERZ773186 | MGnify/ENA primary metagenome ERZ773186 (study PRJEB29015, sample SAMEA2737752) | human gut metagenome | biome: human gut; feature: human-associated habitat; material: faeces | place: China | collected 2012 ...
CCATACCAGTCTCTTTCATGGCTGCCATGACCTGCATTTTGCTAAACTTTGCCATTTTTTATTTAAATATTAAATGTTAAGTGTTAAATGTTAAATAGGAAGAGCGCAAATGAATTCTACACTCTTCACTTAAATTATCGCTGAACGCGACCATTAGCGTTACCACCAGCAAGACTCTCTACCTCGTCAACAGAAACCAGGTTGAAGTCGCCAGGGATAGTGTGCTTCAAAGCAGAAGCAGCTACTGCAAACTCCAAAGCCTCAGCCTGAGTATTCTTAGTCAAGAGACCGTGGATCAAACCGCCAGAGAAAGAGTCACCACCACCTACGCGGTCGATGATTGGGTTGATGTCATAATGCTTGCTCTGGTAGAACTCCTCACCATTGTAGATAAGAGCCTTCCAACCATTGTGTGTAGCAGAGAGAGACTCACGAAGTGTAGAAACTACATACTTGAAGCCAAACTCCTTCATCATACCCTGGAAGATACCATAGTATCCCTCAGCGTCAGTCTTACCACCCTCTACATCAGCATCTGGCTTGAAGCCCAAGCAGAGCTGAGCATCTTCCTCATTACCGATGCAGACATCTACATACTGCATCAATGGACGCATAACAGAGATCGCCTTCTCTGAAGTCCAAAGCTTCTTGCGGAAATTGAGATCAACAGAAACTGTTACACCGTGACGCTTAGCAGCCTCACAAGCCAACTTGGTCAACTCAGCAGCCTTGTCGCTGATAGCAGGAGTAATACCACTCCAGTGGAACCACTGAGCACCCTCCATAATCTTGTCGAAATCGAAATCAGATGGATCTGCCTCAGCGATAGAACTATGAGCACGGTCATAGATTACCTTAGAAGGACGCATAGAAGCACCTGTCTCTGCATAATAGAGACCAACACGGTCGCCACCACGAGCAATGAAATCGGTATTCACGCCATAACGACGGAGGGCGTTAACTGCAATCTGACCAATCTCATGCTTAGGCAACTTAGATACGAAGTAAGCCTCATGACCATAGTTAGCTACACTGACTGCTACGTTAGCCTCACCACCACCAGGGATGATACGGAATGAATCACTCTGAATAAAACGATCATTACCTTCTGGGGACAAACGAAGCATGATCTCACCTAATGTTACAATTTTTGCCATTGCTTGAAATGTTTTTTAATTTGTTTCTTTATAGTTGTTCTTCGAATTCAGTATCAAATAATTTGCATTCTGTTCCGAATATCGTGGCAAAAATAATCATAATTTCTCAAATAACGAAACAAAATCGAGTTTTTTTTTAGATTTTGTGCAAAAAAGTTGCTGTGCATTCGCACAATTCAATTTTTTATTGTAAATTTGTACCGAATATTCTATATGTGGACGTACACTCGAAAATTGGAAGTTCTCAGAATTGCCTTCTTCGCACAGTACACAAGCATATCGACATATATAATATTAATGTACGCACGTGAAAGAAAGTGCATCATGGACGAAGTTTAATAATAAATGGGTTAAAAACCAGCAAACGCTTAAAACATGGCCGAAAAAATAAGAATCAAGGATATCGCCGAAAGGGCTGGCGTATCTGTAGGTACTGTCGATAGAGTTCTTCACGACCGCCCTAACGTCTCCAAACCTGCCCGCGAAAAAGTGGAACAGGCGCTCAAGGAGATGAACTATCAGCCTAACATGTATGCCAGTGCTCTGGCATACAACAAGTCATATACCTTCTACTTGCTACTACCGAAGCATGAATCTGAGGCTTACTGGGAGGAGATTGAGGAAGGTGCACGCAAATGTGAGGAAAGCAAACGCGATTTTCACATCAACGTGAAGATCAACTTCTATGAGCGCTCCAGCGAGGAGTCTTTCAGCGAACAGGGAAAGGCTATCATCGAAGAAAAGCCGGAGGGGGTCATCATCGTACCTTCATCTCTTGAAATAACCAGAGCACTTACCGACCAGTTGCATGATTTGAACATTCCGTTCATCTTGCTCGACTCCTACATGCCTGATCTCCGCCCACTTTCCTTCTTCGGACAGGATTCTTTCTGCAGTGGTTTTTTCGCTGCCAAGATGCTCATGATGCTTGCTTTCAAAGAAAAGGAGATTATGCTGATGAGACAGACAAAGAACGGAATCGTGGTCAGCAAGCAGCAGGACAATCGCGAGGTAGGGTTCCGTCACTATATGCACGACCATTTCCCAAGCGTCAAGATCAATGTGCTCGACCTGCCACTCGATGGTTCCCGCGCTGAGTTCATGAAGATGCTGGAGAAATATTTCGCTACATATCCTGATACACATCATTGCATCACCCTCACCTCGAAAGCTCATATCGTGGGGGACTTCCTGCTGAAGACCAACCGCCGTGATGTTCAAATTATGGGATATGATATGGTGGAGAAGAATGCAAAATGTCTGAGAGAAGGAAGCATCTCCTTCCTTATCGCACAGCATGCCTACATGCAGGGATATAACTGTGTGGAGACGCTCTTCCGGGCACTCGTTCTCAAGAAAAAGGTAACACCCGTGAACTATATGCCTATCGAGTTGCTGATGAAGGAGAACATCGACTTCTACCGCCGAACTCAATTATAGGAAGATAGTAGGAATTAATAGAATTTTATGTAATTATAAATATTAAAAAACATAACTACAGATGAAACAATCAAGCTTTATCAAAATTAACCCTGCCGACTCGGTAGTGGTTTGCTTGTGCCCTATGAAGAAGGGCGAGACCATCGAAGTAGATGGTAAGTCTATCACCCTCTTGCAGGATACTCCTGCCGGACACAAAGTGCTCATTAACGATGCACCTGAAGGAAAGGACATCATCAAGTACGGTTACCCTATCGGTCATGCTAAGAAAGATCTGAAACAGGGTGAGTGGGTCAACGAGAATAACCTCAAGACCAACCTTGCCGGCACTTTGGAATATACTTACAATCCTGTGGATGAACAGTTGAACATCAAGAAAGAAGACCGTACTTTCCTGGGCTACGTGCGCAAGAATGGTGAGGTCGGTGTAAGAAACGAGATCTGGGTAGTTCCTACCGTAGGCTGCGTGAATGGCGTAGCGGAAAAACTGGTAGAGCAACTCAAGGAGGAAACAAAATGCGAAGGCATTGATGCCATCCACGCTTGGCACCACAACTTCGGCTGTTCTCAGCTCTCTGGCGACCACGAGAATACCCGCAAGGTGCTTCGTGACATCTGCCTCCATCCAAATGCTGGTGCTGTGCTCGTTCTTTCACTCGGATGTGAGAATAATCAGCCTGACGAGTTCATGGAGATGCTCGGCGACTATGACAAGGATCGCATCAAGTTGCTCGTGACCCAGCAGGTGGAAGGCGACGAACTGGAAGTGGGTATGGATATGCTCTGGCAGCTCTACGACAAGGCTAAAACTGACAAGCGTCAGGAAGTTCCTGTCAGCAAGTTGCGCGTAGGTTTGAAGTGCGGTGGTTCTGACGGGTTCAGCGGCATTACTGCCAACCCATTGGTAGGTGAGTTCTCTGATTGGCTCGTTGCTCAGGGCGGTACTTCTATCCTTACAGAGGTGCCTGAGATGTTCGGTGCAGAGACGATTCTCATGAACCGTTGTGAGAACAAGGAATTGTTCGATAAAACCGTTCACCTCATCAATGATTTCAAGGAATACTTCCTGAGTCATGGCGAACCTGTTGGCGAGAATCCTTCACCAGGCAACAAGGCGGGCGGTATCTCTACATTGGAAGATAAGGCTCTCGGTTGTACACAGAAGTGCGGTCGTGCACCAGTCTGCGGTGTATTGCAGTATGGTGACCGTCTGGAGACAAATGGTTTGAATCTCCTTTCAGCACCAGGCAACGACCTTGTAGCAGCCACAGCCTTGGCATCAGCAGGATGTCAGTTGGTTCTCTTCACCACCGGTCGCGGTACCCCATTCGGCACCTTCGTACCAACCATGAAGATTTCTACCAACAGCACCTTGGCAAAGAACAAACCAAACTGGATTGACTTCAATGCCGGCGAGCTCGTAGAGGGCACAGAGATGAAAGATCTCGTACGCAAGTTCATCGACAAGATCATCTCCGTAGCCAGTGGAGAGGAAGCTCGCAACGAGGAGAATGGTTATCGCGAAATTTCCATCTTCAAAAATGGAGTAACACTTTAAAGAAGTGAAGAACGAAGAGTGTAGAGAGAAGAACCCTACACTCTTACTAAATATAAGAAGAATGAGTAATAAGAAAGGATTATTGGCTTTATCGCCACTGATTTTATTGATAGCAATGATAGCCCTCTTTACGGGATATTCCGCAGAGGAAAGTCATAAGGATACGAGCCTGTCGCTCACCGTGGCATTCATGATTTCAAGCATCTATGCCGTAGCCATCTCGGGCGGTATGCCTATCAGAAAACGCATCGACACCTATAGTCGAGGGGCTGGAGCCAACAACCTCATGCTCATGCTATGGATATATGTACTGGCTGGTGCATTCGCTGCATCGGCAAAGGCGATGGGAGCAGTAGATGCCACCGTCAACCTTGCCCTGAGCTTGTTGCCAGCCAGCATGATATTACCCGGTCTCTTCCTCGCAGCCTGCTTCATATCGCTCTCGATAGGCACCAGCGTGGGAACCATCGTAGCTCTCGTGCCCATCGCGGCAGGTCTCGCCCACTCTGTGGATGCTAATCTGGCACTGACCGTAGCCATCATCGTGGGTGGAGCCTACTTTGGCGACAACCTGTCTTTTATCTCTGATACAACGGTCGTAGCTACCCAGACACAAGGTTGCCAGATGAGTGACAAGTTTAGGGTAAATGCCCTCATCGTCATCCCTGCTGCCATCATCATCCTGATTATATATGGAATATTGGGCGCAGGAACCAAGGCACCGACCCATATCGATGCGGTACAATACATGAAGGTTCTACCTTATATAGTAGTACTCGTCACGGCTATTGCTGGCATGAATGTGATGGCAGTACTGACATTGGGTTCCATTCTCTGTGGCATCATCGGCATCATCGATGGCGGTTACGACATTTTCGGATGGTTTTCTGCCATGGGAAATGGCGTGATAGGAATGGGAGAACTCATCATCATCGCTATGATGGCTGGAGGTATGCTTGAGATCATCCGTGAAAACGGAGGCATCGACTTCATCATCTCCAAGATTACAGCTCATGTAAACAGCAAAAGAGGTGCCGAACTGTCTATCGCTGCCCTCGTCTCAATGGTGAATATCTGTACTGCCAACAATACGGTGGCGATTCTTACCGTGGGAAATATCTCTAAGAAGATAGGTGACAAGTTTGGGGTAGATAACCGCAAAGCAGCAAGCATACTTGATACCTTCTCCTGTACCATACAGGGATTGATACCATACGGCGTGCAGATGCTCTTGGCGGCAGGACTCTCAGGTCTCAGTCCGCTCGACATCATCCCTTACCTCTATTATCCAATGGCTATCGGCTTAGCAGCCCTATTTGCCATTCTCTTCAGATACCCAAGAAGATTCAGTTAAAGAATAAATAGGAAATTCAGTTTCTGGGAGAAGGAAGAATGAAAAAGGAGGAATGAAAGAAAGGAATAAAGGAAGGAATGATTAAATGAATAAGGAGGAAGAATGAAAGAGAGGAAAATGAAAGGAAATAAGGATTTTTAAAATAAGAATCACGATGGACTTTTTACAGAGAAATCTTTTCACGAAATTGCGCTCGGAAAACTTCGGTACGCAGGAGGAACTGGAGGCGATGACCACCTTCAAGAAAAAGAAGATTGCGCAGATGATGAAAAACCTGAACAACGTGCCTTCAGGGGAAGTGCTCATGCACAACAGTTTTCTCAACAGACGTTTGAACAAAATTCAGAAAGAGGAACCGCACGTCATTGATACGTCCATGGAAACTGTCTATCTGCTCCGACTGATCGTGAGCAATGCCAATGCCATGCTTTCTGGAGGCATCAGCATCAGAGGCATCATCCAACTGGGACAGTATCTGCGCACCAGAGGAGACAAGGTGGATTTCGTAAAACTCGACAATTGGCTCACCAAACTGCATCTGCAGAGAATGGCTCAACTGGAAGGAAGCGTGCTCATCACCTTCTTCAACTTTGAACAGGATGAAATCCCGTTTGTCAAGTTGGTAGAGAGAGGAGCCTATAAATTGACCCTTCGCTCACTATACTACAACATCAAGGACATGGAAGACATCAAGTTCCAGCAATCACAGGTAGGATTCGTGCATACTACAGGCGGTTCCATGCGCAAGAACCTGCGCCGAAGTATGAGATTCTTCGGATATGCACCAATAGAATCTGCCAGCAACTTCTTCAACGGTTTCTTTAGATCACTCTCTGAAATCGAAGAATAAAATATAAAATTTATATAAAAAAAGCGCACGCCTGACTCATATATCAGACGTTTTTCGTAACTTTGCACTTATGAAGCGTATTTTTATAGTAATCATAACAATAATCATGTCCCTCGGCATCCAGGCGCAAGTGCAATGCGAGGATACCTGTCAGCATGTACATGGCATCGACCTGAGCCACTATCAGGGCAATGTGTTCTGGGAAACTGTAGGTGATAACTCCAAAATGGCTTATGTATATCTCAAAGCCACGGAAGGAGCGACCAACGTGGACAGTAAATATAAACAAAACATAGACCTGGCTCATAGATATGGACTGAAAGTGGGTTCATATCATTTCTATCGTGCACGTATTCCACAACAGACCCAGTTGGAAAACTTCATGGCACAATGCCGACCTGGCGATCAGGATCTGCTGCCGATGATAGACGTGGAAACCAAGAGTAACCTGCCTACAGAGGAATTCTGTGACTCGCTCTTCAAGTTCCTGCATCTCGTGGAGAAAGCCTACAAGCAGAAACCGCTTGTCTATACAGGTGCCAACTTCTACGACAACTACCTGCTCGGCAAGCTCAACAGTTACAAGATCATGATAGCCCAATACACCAAGCGAGAGCCTGTGCTCCGTGATGGCAGGGATATTGAGATGTGGCAATATACCGGAAAGGGGCGACTCAACGGCGTAAACGGATATGTAGATAAAAGCCGGTTTATGGGAAAACATAAGTTGAGAGAAATCAGATTCCGACACCGATAAAGGGGAATCAGAATCTGATAACGAGAAAGCAAGAATTATTTAGTAATATATAATATTTTGAAATAACATGGCAATTATAAAATGTCCAGAGTGCGGACATCAAATCAGTGACAAAGCACCCGTTTGCCCAAGTTGCGGCGTAGAAATAGCAGGCAAGGTTATCAAATGCCCTAACTGCGGAGAGGTTTACTTCAAGGTTCAGGAGATGTGTCCTAACTGCCATCGACCTACTTATCAGGCTCAGGTGCCACCCGTTACAGACCCAAAGCCTGTAACTCCACCTGTACCTCCTGTACCACCGACAACTCCTGCGGCACCAGCTTCACCGGTTTCTCCTACTCCAACAGCAACTCCAACTGCTCCGGTAACTCCTCGCCCTACAGCACAGGGATCCAAGCAAGATGCAGAGGGAAAGGAACAGCCAAAACAGAAGAAGCCAGGTCTGGTCTTCATCATATCAGCCATCTTCTCTATTCTGGTATGCGGCATTTTCTATTATTTCTACGACAGTGCCAACAAGAACAAGGAACAGGAGGCTTACGAATATGCAATGCAGAGCTCTGACCCGATGGTACTCAAAAGTTACCTGGATACATACAAGGATGCAGATGAGGCTCACCGCGATTCTATCACTGCACATCTCAACATGCTGCAACAGGTAGATCAGGACTGGACCAACGCCCTCGTCAGCGATTCCAAAGAAGCTCTGGAGGCATACCTGCAGAAATATCCAAACACACCGCATAAGAACGAGATTTGGAACAAGATTGACTCTATTGACTGGCAGTTGGCCCAGAGAGACAACTCGGTGGATGCTTATCAGGCATACCTGGATGCACATGCCGACGGTGCTCATATCGAAGAGGCTGAGATTGCCATGAAGAAAATCAAGAGCAGTGTGGTACAGCCAGAAGAGAAGCAGATGGTAAGCGGTCTCTTCCGACAGTTCTTCCAGAGCATCAACTCACGCAATGAGGATGGTCTGACGGCAACTTGCGAGGATATCCTCTCTTCGCTGCTCGGTAAGGCTTCTGCCACCAAGTCAGATGTGGCTACTTTCATGCACAAACTCTACAAGGAAGATGTAAGCAATATGAACTGGCACCTCAACAACGACTACCAGATCAAGAAACGCGAGGTAGGCGATCAGGAATATGAATTCCAGGTACAGTTCTCTGCTCGTCAGGACATCGACAAGACCGATGGCAGCAAGGTAGAGAACAAATTCAAGATCAACGCTACCGTTTCGCCAGACGGAAAGGTTTCTGCTTTCAACATGGCGAAGGTTACCGCAGAATAATTTTCAGGTACGAAAGGTAAGAAGATAACAGGTTAAACTCAAAAACAAAAAAACTCCGATGTGATTGATATCCATCGGAGTTTTACTTTTTAACAACAAAATGTTATATTACAACCTATTCCCTTATTTTGCTTCTTTCATTTCTTTCAGCAATTCCTTCTGACGCTCGGAGAGTCCCGTAGGAAGTTTCACATTATAGGTGATAATCAGGTCACCGAATGTGCCGTCGCCTCGGTCATAACCCTTGCCACGAACACGAACCTTCGTACCATTCTGCGTCTCTGGTTTGATCTTCAGTTTGATCTTTGAGCCATTACTCAGTTTCACAATACCTTCACCTCCCAACAAGGCAGTGTACATATCGATATTCACATTCATGTTCATCTCACCAGTACTATGACGGGCATTACCACCACATCCGCCGTTGCAACCACCAGCACCGAAATCAGCCCCAGCGTTTCCGCCAAAACCACCGAAACCGCCAAAGCCTCCAGCACCACCAGCGCTACGGTCACGACCACCGAAGAGATTTTCGAAGAAGCTGCTGAAACCGCTGCCTCCCGAACCGAAATTACTGAAATCGAAGCCCTCAAACGGATTGCCGCCACCAGCACCACCGCCGCCGAAGCCTCCAAATCCACCGCCAGCCTGTTCATAAGCCTGCGCATTCTTCCACTGTTCGCCATACTGATCATATTTGGCGCGCTTATCTGGATCGGAGATGACATCATAGGCTTCATTCAAAGCCTGGAATTTTGCCTTCGCCTTCGGATCGTTAGGATGCAAGTCGGGATGGAACTGCTTTGCGCGTTTACGATAAGCAGCTCTGACATCCTTCTGAGGGATATTCTTATCCACACCGAGAATCTTATAATAATCTACAAATGCCATAATTACAATTCCTCCATTTTTAAAGTTTTTAGCAATTATCCTACAAAAAGTATGCCGTATTCATTTCTTTTTTGTAATTTTGCATCCAAATGGGAAATTTTCATGTGGACTGACAGAAATAATGACCCATCTGTCAGAAACAGTGACATACCCATTCACTGATACTTGATTTACAGAAATTAATAAATTCTTTCAGTTATGAAACAATTAATGGCCGCGCTACTGATGGCGCTAACTCTTAATCCAAATGCAATCATGGCTAAACAAAGAACTGTCAAGCTAAGAGTAATAGAAACCAGTGACGTACACGGTTCCTTCTTCCCTTACGATTTCATCAACCGCAAGCCGAAGGCTGGTTCGCTCGCTCGTGTTTCTTCATACGTGGATTCCCTCCGCCAAACCTACAAGGATAATCTCATCCTGCTGGAAAACGGAGATATCCTGCAGGGACAACCTACCTGCTACTATTATAATTATATCGCCACGAAGGAAAGAAACGTGGCAGCGGATGTGGTAAACTACTTGAAGTATGACGCACAAACCTTTGGTAATCACGACGTTGAGACCGGCCATGCGGTTTACGACAAATGGATCAAGGAGCTTAACTATCCTGTGATCGGTGCCAATATCATCGACACCAAGACCCAGGCTCCTTACGTGAAACCTTATATCATCCTCAACCGCGAGGGTGTGAAGATTGCCGTCCTGGGCATGATTACTCCTGCCATCCCTAACTGGTTGGCAGAAAATCTCTGGAGCGGTCTCCGCTTTGAGAACATGGTGACTTCTGCCAAGTACTGGATGAAGCAGTTGCAGGAGAAGGAAGACCCGGATGTTGTGATCGGTCTCTTCCATAGCGGTTGGGACGGCGGCATCAAAACCGAGGAATACGAGGAAGATGCAGCACAGAAGGTGGCACAGGAGGTTCCGGGATTCGACCTGGTACTCTTCGGACACGACCATACCCGCCATTGCAAGACCATCACCAATAATGAGGGCAAGCAGGTGGTTTGTCTCGACCCTGCCAACAATGCCATCAGCGTGGCAGATGCAGAAATCACCATCACCATCGATGAGCATACCATCAACAACAAGACGGCGCATATCCTGCAGAACAAGCAGGTGCATGGCAAGATAGCAGACGTGACAGACTGTCCTATCGATGAGAAATTCATGGCAGCCTTCAAGCCTCAGATAGAAGCAGTAGATAAGTATGTCAACAAGGAAATCGGAACTTTCAAGAACGCCATCTACAGTCGTGAGGCATTCTTCGGTGATTGCGCTTTCAATGATTTCATCCTCAACCTGATGCTCCAGATTACCAAGGCCGACATCGCTTTCAATGCTCCGCTGCAGATGAATGCTGTCATTGAGGAGGGACCTATCCGTGTCAGCGATATGTTCAATCTCTATAAATATGAGAACGGACTCTATACCATGCGCCTCACCGGTGAAGAGATACGCAAGCATCTGGAAATGAGCTACGACCTCTGGGTTAACACCATGAAGAGTCCCGACGACCATCTCCTGCTGCTGGATGAAAAGACTTTCGGCGACCAGCAACGACTCGGTTTCAAGAACTTCTCTTTCAATTTCGACAGTGCTGCGGGCATCGACTACGAGGTGGATGTCACCAAGCCAGACGGAGAGAAGGTGAAGATCCTGCGCATGAGCAACGGACAACCTTTCGATGAGAAGAAATTCTACAATGTGGCAGTGAACAGTTATCGCGGCAATGGCGGTGGTGAACTCCTGACCAAGGGTGCCGGTATTCCAAAGGAAGAACTGGAGAAGCGCATCGTATATCGCAGTGAGAAAGACCAGCGTTTCTATCTCATGGAGGAGATTTCACGTATGGGCGAAATTGAGGCAAAGGCTAACGGCAACTGGAAATTTGTGCCAGAGAAATGGGTGAAGCCTGCCGCAGAAAGAGACTATCAACTTTTATTCGGTAAGAAAAAATGAAATATTGGTTTATATTCTGCAAGACGGATATCGTCTTGGAAAAGAGAGAAGACGGAACCTACACGATTCCATGCAGTGAGGAGTGCCCGATAGAGACGAAGCCCTGGACACATATCCTCAACATTACTCCAATGGAGGATGGTACGGAGGCGAAAACGTTCACTATTCCTGAACCTATCACAGACAATCCGAAATACGAGATGTGCGGGCTTCGTCCCAGTTTCTACAAGCTCTCTCCGGCACTCTACCAGAAGGCTGGCAAGTGTCAGGAATTGAACTACTGGGACCAGAATACCCACTTCTGCGGTGTCTGCGGTGCACCTATGGAGATGGCAACAGACATCAGTAAGAAATGTACCAACTGCGGCAAACAGGTTTGGCCATCCCTCGCAACAGCCATCATCGTACTCATCCACAAAGGCGATGAGGTGCTTCTTGTTCATGCCCGCAACTTCAAGGGTAATTTCGACAGTCTCGTAGCGGGATTCGTAGAGACTGGTGAGAGCCTGGAGGAAGCCGTTCACCGCGAGGTGATGGAGGAAACCGGACTCACCATTACCAATATCAAATACTTCGGTTCCCAGCCGTGGCCTTATCCGAGCGGACTGATGATTGGTTTTACAGCCGATTACGTAGATGGGGAGATTCATCTTCAGAAAGAAGAACTCTCCCGCGGAAGATGGTTCAGGAAAGACAACCTCCCTATCCTCCCTGAGAAACTTTCCATCGCCAGAAAGCTCATTGATGCCTGGTTGGAGGAAAAATAATTCATTAACGGTAAAACATGTAGGTGTATGTCAACGAATAAAGAGAAACTCTGGAATGCAAACTATGTGAAGGTGATGACAACCAATTTCCTGTTGTACTTTGCCTTCTACCTTCTTACTCCCCTGCTCCCACTCTATCTGAGCGAGACTTTCGGAGCAACAAAGGATACCATTGGAATCGTACTGAGCGGCTATACCGTGGCAGCTCTCATCATCCGACCTTTCAGTGGCTATGTAGTCGATAGTTTCTCCCGCAAGAAGGTGCTCATGTTCTGTTTGTCGGGCTTTGCCATCTTCTTTGCCGGTTATATCGCCGCTAGCACCATCCTCATGTTTGCCATTTGCCGCACCCTTCATGGCGGTCCTTTCGGTGCAGTCACAGTAGCCAACAGTACCTGTGCCATCGATGTACTCCCTTCGAGTCGCCGCAATGAAGGTATCGGTCTCTATGGATTGAGCAATAACTTCGCCATGGCTATTGCTCCATCCATAGGAATTTATCTCCACGATTTCGTGGGGAGCTACATGGTTCTTTTCTGGATAGCCTTTTTGGTGGCTTTAGCCTCAGTGGTCATCGCAGGAACCATCCGCTTGCCCGAAAAGGAAATTATCAAAAACAAGGAGAAACTCTCTTTCGACCGTTTCTTCCTGACCCGTGCCTGGTTGCTCGCCATCAATATCGCCATGTTTGGTTTCTGTTGGGGAGTACTCAGCAATTACCTTGCCATCTACAGCAAGGAGGAATTGGGCATTACGGGAGGAACCGGCACCTATTTTGCCATTCTTTCCATCGGTCTCTTCACCTCCCGCCTGCAAGGTCGTAAGGCATTGAGCCAAGGAAAGTTAACTCAGAATGCAGCCGAAGGTATGTGCATCTCTCTTGTGGGATTCCTTCTCTTCGTAGGCGTTCATCATCCGATAGCTTATTATCTCTCTGCTGCCCTCATCGGACTGGGCAATGGACACCTCTACCCTGCTTTCCTCAACATGTTTATCAATGTAGCCCGCCATGACCAGCGAGGTACTGCCAACAGTAGTATTCTTACCGGTTGGGATTTAGGTTTCGGTATCGGTTGTCTATTAGGAGGCGTCGTGGCAGAACATTTCAGTTACAATACAACTTTCTGGATGGTAGCGATAGAAAATGCTGCCAGTGTTGCCCTCTTTTTCCTCGCTTCCAAGAAATTCTTTGAGAAAAGAAGAAGAATGGAATAGAAAACCGAAATTTTAGAAAAAATACAAATATAATTCTAAAATAATCTTAACGTAACGGGATTGTAACAATTACAAAGTATAGAAATTCGAAAATTATTCATATCTTTGCACCCAAAAAGGGGACTCCAGGCGGAAGTCCATCTGAATAGAATCAACAAATAAGATAATTAAAGTTTACAGCTATAGTCTAATAGAGACATCAATACTCTATGTATGTAAAAGTATGTATAAATAAAAGTTTTAGCGGATTAAAAAATGATTGATTTACTGAGAAAATCGTATGATGGGGGGGGCAAATGGTCTTCGCACCATCACTTGTATTATGTTATTCGGGTTATTTTTGGGTGGAGCTAATTCACATGTTAAAGCTTCAGACTCAAAAACATTAACTGCACATCAAAAAACTACAAAAAATGCAACAACTCTGGGTACTTCTACTCAGAGTAATAAAGCGCAACTTGATGTGAGCAAATTGGTGGGGGCAGATCCAAAGGATCTTGCAACACTAAACGACACATGTAGAGAAACCCCCAACAATCCAAAGTATGCTGATTCAACATTCCTTCTCCTGAATGTTAGAACTGAAAAGTTCTTTAATATCGGTGGCGCATACGGTCGTCATGCCAGTTTAAGTAATACGGGTATGTATCTTTGGATTTGGAAAAATTCAACAACTCAAGGTACTTACAATATCCGTACACTTCAGAATTATGTAAAAAAGACTGCAACCGATGATAATCAAAACAATTATGTCCAGTATTATATAGATAATAAGCATGAGGGTGTTTATTTAGATTGTCTTCCATCAAACGCCTCGTATAAATACGGATGGAAATTTGTGAAAGCTGATGGATATAATGCACAAACCAACAAGATTTACAAGATTTCCACATACGAAGACAAAGATGGAAACTGCAGATATTTAACAGCAACTCCTAAGGATACTGAAGGTAATTTCTGTAACGCAATAAGCGAAACACCTCAAAACAGTGAGTATCAACTTTGGAAGTTAATCACATTGAAGGAATATTACGAGCTTTTCGACAAGTCACCTTCTGATCTCTCTTCACCAATTGATGCCACATTCTTGATTCAGAATCCTGGATTTAATTATAATACATCTAATTCCGAAAAGTGGTTGGTTCCAAAAAATCCAGACTATGTCCGTTTTGGTGTCGAAGGGTTTTATAAGAAAAAAACAGAAAATTACTACAAAGGAGAAGCTTTCAATAACGATGAGTATCTTTATAAAAACGGAAAATATTTCTGCGGAGATATAAAAGAAAGGCATAATACAGAAATACATCAATTGGTGACTGTAGATAAAGCAGGCTGGTATATTATCCGCTGTAATGGCTTCAGCAACACAAATGGTTTGGCAAAGTTGTTTGTTAATTCACTTTATACAGGAAAAACGGCATCAACTACCCTCAATCCATTAGAGGCTGATGGCCCTAAAGATTTATTAGAAGCAGGTAAAGTATTCTACAATAATGACAAGTACGAGAATGAGGTCATGATTCATTTAACTACCGATGATTTTTACGAAAACATGGGTGGAATTCTTATCATCGGCATCAAGGTAGAGGGCGACGACAAAACCTATGCCACTGATTGGACTGCCTGCGACAATTTCCGCCTGCTCTATGCTGGCGAATCTGAAGCACCAAGCCTTGTGCTTGATGAGGACAACCCAGATTTGAAATATCTAACAGAGACCATAGATGAGTATAACAACTGCGTTCTCCACTTGAACCGCTCTTTTGAACTCAACAAATGGAATACACTCATTCTGCCTGTTAATCTGACATACGGACAGATGAGATACAGCTTTGGTGATGATGTAAAATTGGCAAAGTTGTATAAACTTACACCAAACAGCGTACGCTTCAAGACCGTAGAATGCAATAGTGATGATGACGTTATGCTCGAAGCATATACACCCTATATCATCAAGCCTACCAAAGCAGCAGGACAGAATCCTGCTTACACGACACCTCGTCTCAAGAATGCAGAACACGGGTACTGGCTCGACGAAAATAAAGGTATCTCTTACGCAGAAGAAGGCGTTGAACGATACACAGGTGGCAAGGTCATCATCAAAGCAAACCATTACGACATTCCGAATGTAACATTGGACAGAGATAAACTTAGTAAATATCTCGACAAGCATTGGGTATCAACTACCATAAGTACAACTGCCCCAGATGCAGACAACAACAAGATGGTATGCAAGGGAACCATGGCAAAGACCTTCTATATTAAGAATGGTAAGGGATTTTTCTATAAGGACGATAATGAAGAGCGTGACGATCTGCATGGAGATTACTTCATGAACAAGGGAACCATGTATAAAGTTCCTGCTAATAAACAGTATGGTCTGAAGGCTTTCCGCTGCTGGTTTGAGTTGACAAACACAACAGACGCAGGCATCAACAGCACTTCCCAAGCCAAGGATGTAAAACTGTTTATCAATGAAATTGAGGATGAAACAACAGGTATCGGCGACATCATCACCGACCCAGCATTCTCTCACGCTGCCTATCAGTATGATGGTGTCTATAACCTCCAGGGACAACTCGTTCGACAGGGCACCTCACTCGAAGGATTGCCACAGGGAATCTACATTGTTAAAGGTAAAAAGGTAAAAAAGTAAAAAAGTAAAAAGAGCATTCTTGCTTTTTAAAGTAAAAAAGGGCTCTTTAAAGTTAAAAAGTAAAAGAAGAAAACTTATATGAGAAAAGAATATATATCGCCAGCTATTAAATTGTTAGTGATTGATGAATTATGCACAATGAAATATGGTTCTGTAGTAAGCGGCGAGTCAGACGTTGTTATTGACGGCTTCGACGTTTCAGAAGATACTCCAGATAATGGGGATGAAAAATGGTGGGATAATACAGACAATTGGGGTGGTTGTTAATACCATCCCAATGACTCTCGCAACGAGTCTCACAATTCACATTTTGTGATTCTTAAAAATTCCACTTTATTACTATAGAAAAATCCCTTCCCTGCCCGGGTATATTTTTTTCCCTGCCCACGCAAAAATTTTTCCGTGGGCAGGGAAAAATAAAAGTGGGTACTGAGATAAAAAAAATCGCTTCTTTCGAGTCTTTTCGAAAGAAGCGATTTTTTTATCATTTAAACGATTTTTATCATTTAGAATGGAAGATCGTCTGCACTACCACCAGCATTGGCATCAGCAGCAGGAGCTGCATTCTGAGCTGGAGGGAATGGAGCAGTTGCACCACCAGCAGGAGCAGCAGGAGCACCCATTGGAGGGAATGGAGCTGCACCAGGCTGAACGCCACCCATCATGCCAACAGCATTAGGATCTACCTTCACTACATTCCAGGCACGTACATTGTTAAACCAACGACCATTATATTCGTGAGCATCAATGTCGAATGAAACATTAATCTCCTCACCACTCTGTATGTTGAACTGAGCCAGACGGTCAGCGCCAAATACGTCAAACACTAATTTCTTAGGATATTGCTCGTGAGTCTCGATGACAAACGACTGCGACTTCCACTCGCCTCTTGCAGAGACACCGCTTCTTTCAGGCAAAACGGCAATGACCTTTCCTTGTAATTCCATATATTTCTCGATTAATATTTTGTTTTAAAAACGAAGAAAGTTACCTTTCAGTTTGCGAAATTACTAAAAATAGTTCAAAAACTAAAACATTTCTCTGTTTTTTTTGCCTATAACCGATATTTTTTGTATTTTTGTGCTCATATTACAGCTTTTAGGAAACAACAAGTTGCCTACTGGCTCGTCATATAACAGAAACAATAGATTAATAACAACAATATCAGTAACAGATAATATTTAAAATACAAAATACTCATGAGATTTACATTATCCAGTACTGCGTTGAGCAATAAGCTCAACATGCTTGCCAAGGTCATCGGTGGAAAGAACTCTCTGCCTATCCTTGACTGTTTCTTATTCCAAGTAGCCGGAGGCGAGATGACCATCACAGCCAGCGACAGTGACAATATTCTCAAGACTACCATCGAACTCACAGAGTGCGACGGTGAAGGAGAATTCTGTATCCCCAACAAGGTTATCCTCGAATCTCTCAAGGAACTCCCTGAGCAGCCACTCGATTTCGATATCGATACTGAGGGCACCTTGGCTATCAAGATCTTATACCAGAATGGTCTCTATAACTTTACAGCGCAAAGTGCTGATGAATATCCTCGCACACAGAGCGTTAACGATGCTGCACATACAGTAGCCATCAACGCAGCTGTGCTCATCGACAATATCACCCGTACCCTCTTTGCTACTGCCAACGACCAGTTGCGCCCTGTAATGAATGGTATCTACTTCGATTTGACACCAGAATCACTCAACATTGTAGCCAGTGACGGACATAAGTTGGTACGCAACAAGAACTTCACTATCAAGAGCGATACTCCTGCTGCTTTCGATCTTCCTAAGAAGCCAGCTACACTCCTGAAGAACATCCTCTCACGCGAAGAAGGTGACGTAACCATCAAGTTTGATGAGAAGAGTGCAGAGATTCTCTTTACAGACGGTAGTTTGAGATGTATTCTCTACGAGGGAAAATACCCAAGCTACAACTCTGTGATTCCAAACAACCCTAACGAGGTGACTGTAGATCGCCGTGCCCTGATCAGTGCCTTGCGCCGTGTCATGCCATTCGCCAGCGAAAGCAGCCAGTTGGTTCGCCTCAAGATAGACAACAACCACATGGAGGTTTCATCAGAGGATGTAGATTTCGCTACATCAGCCAAGGAACAGCTCGTATGCGAGTCAAACAATACCAACATGAGTATCGGTTTCAAGGGCAGCAGCTTGCAGGAGATTCTCAACAACCTCAGCAGCGAGCAGGTGATTATCCAACTTGCAGACCCAAGTCGTGCCGGTATCATCGTTCCAGCCGAACAGCCTGAAAACGAAGATGTCCTCATGCTGCTCATGCCTATGTTGCTCAACGACTAATCACGCAGAGAAAGGAAAAGAAAGAAAATGAAACTGAATCTTAAGAAACCATTGATCATCTTTGATTTGGAGACTACGGGTCTCGACTTCATCAAAGACCGTATCATACAGATGTCATATATTAAGGTCAGTCCAGACGGCACGGAGGTTCGAAAGAACCTCTTTGTCAATCCGGGAAGACCAATTCCACAAGAGGTGGTAGAACTGACTGGTATCAGCGATGAGGACGTGAAAGACGCACCTACCTTCAAGCAGTTGGCTGCCACACTCGAACAGGAATTTACCGGTTGCGACTTTGCCGGTTACAACTCCAACCATTTCGATGTTCCTATGCTCGCAGAAGAGTTCCTCCGTGCAGGCATCGACTTCGACTTCAACAAGTGCCGTCTCATCGACGCACAGACTATCTTCATGAAGATGGAACGACGCAACTTAGCTGCAGCCTATAAGTTCTATTGCGGCAGAAAGATGGAGGAAGACTTCGAGGCTCACCGTGCCGATCAGGATACAGAGGCTACCTACCGTGTGCTCATGGGTGAATTGGACAGATATGCTCCAGGCGTACAAGAAGAACCGGACCGTGTACTCAACAATGATATGGATGAGCTTGCAGCATTCTCTAAGCAGAAAGACAACGTAGATTTCGCTGGACGTATCATCTGGAAAGAAGTAGTGGATGCCAACGGAAAAGCAGTGCTCGACGAGAAAGGTGAACCACTCAAGCACGAGGTGTTCAACTTCGGTAAGTACAAAGGTTGGGATGTGGCAGAAATCCTTTCCAAGGACCCAGGCTATTACACCTGGATATTAGGAAGCGAATTTACCAACAACACCAAGCAGGTACTCACCCGCATCCGTCTCCGTGAGTACAATAAACGAATGGGAAAGTAATTTCTTCTAATCACAGATTATGTTAAAAGGAAAGAAAATCGTATTGGGCATCACAGGCTCGATTGCAGCCTATAAAGCCTGCCTGATTATACGAGGATTCATCAAGCGGGGCGCTGAGGTTCAGGTGGTCATCACTCCTGCCGGAAAGGAGTTTATTACCCCTATCACCCTCTCTGCCCTCACTCATAAACCCGTGGTAAGCGAGTTCTTCTCTCAGCGCGACGGCACCTGGAACTCTCATGTAGATCTCGGTCTCTGGGCAGACGCAATGGTCATCGCTCCTTGTACGGCTTCTACCATGGGAAAAATGGCAAACGGTATCGCTGACAATATGCTGATTACCACCTATCTCTCCATGAAGGCTCCTGTATTCCTGGCTCCAGCCATGGATCTCGATATGTATAAGCATCCTTCTACGCAAGCCAACATGGCAAGACTGAAGGAATACGGCAATATCATCATCGAACCTGCTTCTGGATTCCTTGCCAGCGGATTGGAGGGTAAAGGACGTATGGAAGAACCTGAGGTCATCGTGGATTACATCGACCAGTATTTCGATCTGCTGGACGGAATGAAGGATGGAAACAAGGAAGGCATGAAGGACTGTATCAAGGGAAAGGATCTGATGGGGAAACGTATCCTTATCACAGCCGGACCTACCTATGAGAAGATAGATCCTGTGCGCTTTATCGGCAACTATTCTTCCGGCAAAATGGGATTTGCATTGGCTGAGGAATGCCGACAGAGAGGGGCTGACGTAACCCTCGTTTCCGGACCAGTATCACTCTCCTGTCATGAGGACATCCACCGCATCGACGTGGAGAGTTGCGAGGAGATGTATCAGGCTGCCACGAAGGCTTTTGAAGGAAAGACCGATGGAAACGGAAACTCAACGGGCAGAAAGATGGATGCAGCTATCCTCTGTGCCGCAGTGGCTGATTTCAAACCAGCTGAGGTGGCAGACAGGAAGATCAAACGAGAAAAGGACGACTTAAACCTTCGCCTGGAACCCACCCACGACATCGCTGCCGCATTGGGACAGATGAAACAGGAAGACCAGCACATCGTAGCCTTCGCACTGGAAACCAATGATGAGGAAACGAATGCAGAGAAGAAGCGTATCAAGAAAAACGCAGACTTCATCGTGCTCAATTCCACCCGTAACCCAGGCACCACCTTCCGGACAGACGAAAATCAAATCACGATTATTTCTGAAAAGGGTAAGATAGAATATGAGAAAAAGCCAAAGACAGAAGTGGCTGCCGACATCATCGATGAATTGGCTAAGCTCTTCTAATATGAAAGGCTTCTGCCTTCAGATACTGATGATAGGATGCACCCTGCTTGTTAGTGGTGCATCCTATATTCATGCGCAGGAACTGCAAGCGAAGATTACCATCAACCATGCTCAGATTTCGGGCACGGACAACGCTGTTTTCGACAACCTGCAGCAGACGTTAGAGAGATTCGTCAACGAACGACAGTGGACGCATCTGCAATTCCAGAAGAACGAGCGCATCAACTGCAACTTCAATCTGACGGTGAGCAAGTATGACAAGAGCCAAGGTCTCTTCACCTGCAAGGCACTCATACAGGCCAACCGCCCCGTCTATAACTCCGCCTACACCACTACTATATATAATAATGTGGACGAGAACTTTATCTTCAAGTTTGCAGAGTTCGACCAGATTGAATTCAATGAGGAAACACTCGACAACCAGTTGACTGCCCTCTTCGCCTACTACGCTTATCTCATCATCGGTCTGGATCTCGACACCTTCTCCCCGATGGGAGGAGAAGACATCCTGCAGCGCTGCATGAACCTCACCAACAATGCCCAGAACCTCGACTTCCCGGGATGGAAAGCTTTCGACAACAACCGAAACCGCTATGCCATCATCGCCGACTATCTGGACGGAGGTATGAAACCATTCCGCCAACTCCAATACGATTATTACAGAAAGGGACTTGACGAGATGGCAAACAATGCAGAACGAGGACGTACAGAAATCACGACCACTCTGGAGGAGAACCTGAAGAAGGCAAGGGAAAACAAGCCGCTCAGTCTCCTGCCACAGATATGGACGGACTACAAGAAAGACGAGCTCGCCAATATCTACAAGGGAAAGGGAACTCAGAAAGAGAAGGAAAGTATCTATGACCTCCTCTTCTCCATCAATCCTACACAGAACAATTCGTGGGACAAAATCAAGCAATAATTATGCTCAAACAATTATATATCAAGAATTTCACGCTCATCGACGAACTCAACATCCAAATGCACCCAGGCTTCTCTGTCATCACGGGTGAAACGGGTGCAGGAAAGAGTATCATCCTCGGAGCCATCGGTCTGTTGTTAGGCAACCGTGCTGACAGCAAGTCTATCAAGGCTGGCAGAGATCGTTGCGTCATCGAGGCACACTTCGATCTGTCTAAATATGATATGCAACAGTTCTTCACCGACAATGACATCGATGAAGATTTGTCGGATACCATTATCCGCCGTGAGTTGACGGCAGCAGGGAAAAGCCGTGCCTTTATCAATGACACACCGGTATCGCTGACCAAGATGAGGGAACTGGGGGAACAACTCGTCGATATACATTCGCAGCACCAGAATCTCCTGTTGCAGAAGGAAGACTTCCAGCTCAATGTGGTGGATATTATTGCACAGGACGAGAAACAGCGGAAGAATTATGAGGCTGCGTACAATCAATATAAACAAGCCAACCAGAAACTGAACGCTCTGAAGGCTGAAATCGAAAAGAACAGGGAGAACGAGGACTTCCTCCGATTCCAGTTTAAGGAACTCGATGAGGCACAACTGCAGAACGGAGAACAGGAAGAACTGGAACAGGAATATGAGATGCTCAGTCATTCCGAAGATATCAAGACGGCACTCTATCAGGCAGACAACCATCTGTCGGGAGATGACGGCAATATCATCGAAAGACTGAAACAGACATCAGAGCAACTCGCGAATATCAAGGATGTTTATCCCGAAGTAACCGAACTGTTGGAGCGCATCGATTCCAGTTATATCGAACTGAAAGATATTGCCCAGGAAGTAAACGGACTGACCGATCATGTAGAATTTGACCCTGCCCGTCTGGAGACCATCAATGAACGACTGGACAAACTCAACTCACTGCAGCAGAAATTCCACGTCAGAGACTTGGGAGAACTGATAGAAACCTACCATCAGCTCAAGGAACAGCTTTCACACATCGACCATAGCGACGAAGATGTGGAAGCCTTGGAACAGGAAGTGACCCAATTGTTAGAGAAAGCACAGAAACAGGCAAAGGAATTGACCGCTATCCGTACGAAGGCTGCCAAAAAAGTAGAGGAGGAAATGAAGCAGCGCCTCATCCCGCTGGGCATTCCAAACGTAAGATTCAGCATCAGTCTGACAGAGAAACCGCTCAGCCACGATGGTGGAGATAAGGTAAGTTTCCTCTTCAGTGCCAACAAGAGCACCCCACTCCAACCTGTTACCCAGGTAGCATCAGGAGGAGAGATTGCCCGTGTAATGCTCTCGCTGAAGGCTATGATCAGCGGAGCCGTGAAACTCCCAACCATCATCTTTGACGAGATAGATACTGGAGTAAGCGGCAAGATAGCAGAGAAGATGGCACAGATCATGGTAGAGATGGGCAACCACGAACGACAGGTTCTTTCCATTACCCACCTGCCACAAATAGCAGCCATGGGCAGTCACCACTACAAGGTGAGCAAGGAAGAAACCGACAACGGAACTATCAGTCGCATGACGGAACTATCACAACAGGAACGTGTGCAGGAAATCGCCCAGATGCTCAGTGGAAGTGATGTCAGTGAGGCGGCACTCGCTAATGCCAAGGAATTATTAAGAATATGAAAAGAATATATATAACTATGATAGGATGGATGGTCGGAGCATCATCTCTCCTTGCACAGCCAGGTTCTGTGCAGAAGGTAGCCAAGAGTGTCTTCTCACTCACCACCTTCAACAAAGATGGAGGTATCATCGCTTCTACCCAGGGCGTCTTCATCGACAACAAGGGCACTGCCATCAGTACCTTCAAGCCATTTATCGGCGCTACCAAGGCAACCGTAGTAGATGCCAATGGCAAATCGATGGAAGTAGATGCCATCATGGGTGCAGACGAGTTGTATGATATGGCTAAATTCAGAGTCATCGGCAATACCAATGCTGCACCGATTGCAAGCAAGGCTTCAGAAGCTGGCAACAAGGTATGGCTGGTTCCCTACTCCATCAAAAAGCCACAATACCAGCAAGAGGATATCAGTAGCGTAGAGCAGTTTAACACCTCCTACAACTACTATATTTTCAGCAATACCGCACCAGAGAATGCCATAGGTTGCCCATTTGTCAATAAAGACGGACAGGTAATCGGACTTATGCACTCCAATGGTACCGTTACGGCCATCGATGCCAACTATGGCAAACAACTGCATGTAACCGGTCTCTCCACCCTGGACGCAGCCCTTCGAGAAAGCGGCATCCGCACCGCCTTGCCAGACAAGGAGGAAGATGCCATCACGATGATGACACTGAGCAAGGGACAGAAATCGGCTGATGACAACATGAAATATGCAGACGAGTTTATCGGAAAGTTCCCTACATCCTCATTCGGTTATAAGGAAAAGGCAGCCTTGTTGGTCAACAAACAGCAATTTGAGGAGGCAGAGAAAGTGATGCAGGAAAGCATCAAGAAATGCAGCAAGAAGAATGAGGCTCACGGCGATTTTGCTGACCTCATCTATCAGAAGGTAGCATACGTAGGCGATTCCATCTACCCTGCTTGGAATGCAGACAAAGCTTTGCAGGAAGCACAGAAAGCCTATAGTATCAAGGCTGAGCCGCTTTACAAGCACCAGGAGGGTAAAATCAACTACCTGAAAAAGGACTATCAGAAGGCATACGACCTGTTTATGGAACTGACAAAGACACCGATGAACAGTGGCGAGATATGGTATGAGGCAGCCCAAGCTAAGAGTCAGCTGAAAGCACCATACGATGAGTTGAAAGTACTTTTGGACAGTGCCGTATCAGTAGGAGTTCGCACCAAGATGGCAGCCCCTTATTATCTGGCACGTGCCAATTTCCTCGATGCCCAGGGCAAGACCAGAGAAGCATTGGCAGACTATAATATGTATGACAGCATAGCTCGTCCGATAGCCCCTACCTTCTTCTATGCCCGATACAAATGCGAGATGAAGTTGCGCCAATGGCAGCAGGCATTGTTGGACATCGCCCGCACCTGTTATCTCAATCCGAACGAACCAACCTATTTTGCAGAATGGGCAAGTCTCGATCTCCGCGTGAAGAGATATGATGAGGGAATCAGCGCTGCAGAAGCCTGTATCAGACTGGCACCGGAATACGCTGATGGTTATCTTCTCCTCGGTATTCTGCAAGCAGAGAAAGGCAAGAAAGAGGAAGCCAAAGGTAATCTGCTGAAAGCTAAGGAGCTGGGTGATACCAGAGTGGATGAATATCTGAAGAAATACAAATTGAATTAAAGTTTAGGTTTCATTTATAGTAGGCGTACTGTTCTCGTGATGGGAACATACGCCTTTTATTTTATTCCCCAAATGCCTTTGCACTCAGATTTGCGTAAGTATGGGCAAAATAATACATAATTAATAAAAAAACAAAGGAAATGTCAGGGGAAGAACCTAAAGGAAAATTCTATGGATAAAGATATAAATTCTATTAACAATTAAAACGAAAGGAGCAAAATGATAGCACTTGCTGACTGCAATAATTTCTACTGCTCATGCGAGCGGGTTTTCCGCCCTGACCTGGTGGGCAAGCCGGTGGTTGTACTGAGCAACAACGACGGCTGCATCATCGCCCGTTCGGAAGAAGCCAAGGCTCTTGGCTACAAGATGGGCGATCCTTTCTACCAGATGAAGGAAAAGTTGGAGGCTGAGGGCGTAGCGATATTTTCGAGCAACTACACTCTCTATGGTTCACTGTCCAACAGAGTGATGTCAATGCTCTCTCATTACTCTCCCCAACTCGACCAATACTCCATCGACGAGAGTTTCTTCGAAGTGGACAAATCCATTGCCGCTGCCTTCTTTCAGGAAAATCAATCCTCCGAAAAAACGGATTCCCTGCTCCACCGTTACGGCGCAAGGATCTCATCCGACGTACTCCGGGCAGTGGGCATTCCCATCTCCATCGGCATCGCTGAGACCAAGACGCTGGCCAAAATCGCTTCAAAATTCGCCAAGAAATACAAGGGCTATCAGGGCTGCTGCCTCATCGATACCGAGGAGCGCAGACACAAGGCACTGTCGCTTTTCCCTATAGAAGACGTATGGGGAATCGGCCGAAAGATAGCCCGCAAACTCGACTATATGGGAATCAGAACCGCAGCTCAACTGGCCGACCAGAAAGAGAGTTGGGTGCGCTGTCATTTCAATATCACCACCGTGAGAACCTGGAAGGAACTCAACGGCGAAAACTGCATCAGCATCGAGGAACTACCCCAGAAGAAAAGTATCTGCACGAGCAGGAGCTTTGCCGACGAGGGCATTAGCGACAAGAATGTAATGGAGGAGGCCGTGGCCAATTTTGCCGTACGTTGCACAGAGAAGTTACGCAGACAAGGCAGTGTATGTCAGGGTGTTACCGTATTTGCTTGGACCTCTCGTTTCAACGATCATATGCCGGAATATACCATCCACGACTCGCTCGTACTGCCCATCGCCACAGATGCTCAAGACGAGATAGTAGGAGCAGCGCTCACCATCCTACGCGCCCGCTATCCAAAATCTGTGTCCGACCGCCCCAACCGTCACGACCTGTCGTTTCGCTTCAAGAAGGCAGGCGTGATACTCTGGCAGATATCCCCCTCCACGCCACGTGAGCAGGACCTCTTCGACCCCATCAACCGTGAGCGCCAGAAGGCACTGATGGCAGCCATCGATGCCATCAACCACAAGAACGGATACGGAACCATCCGACAAGCCATTCAGGGAACAGACTGCCGTTTCGACCTAAAGCGTGAATACATGTCGAAACGTTTCACCACAGATATTAGCGACATACTGGAAGTGAAATGTTGAGAATATTATCCATAAAAAAGGTTGAGAGAAAGGTTGAGAAAAAAAGGTAGAAAGACTCCTTCAAAAACAACTTTTTTTGAAAAAAGAATAAGCAAAAGAAGAAAGGAAAACAAAACAGATATTAATAATAAAGAATAGAAGAAACAGAATGAAAGAAAAAATAAAACTAACTATACACCCCGCAGAAATTGGGGAAAAGATGGCCATTCCGATGGCAGAACAGAGTGTAAAGGCAGGATTTCCTTCGCCTGCACAAGACTATATGGAGGGAGAAATAGACCTCAATGATGTGCTCGTGAAACACAGGGAAGCTACATTCTACGTGAGAATTTCGGGCGATAGTATGAGGGATGCTGGCATCCTGGACGGAGATCTGGCCGTGGTGGACAGACAGATAGAACCCGGTAATGGCAACTTCGTGATTGCATTCGTGGACGGAGAATTCACCATCAAGCAGTTCAAGATGGACGAAAGCGGAAACTTCGGCTGGCTCGTGCCGTGGAATAACGACTACTCACCCATTAAAGTGGACGAAAACAACCGCTTTATGATATGGGGCGTCGTCACTTATGTGATTCACAGATTCTGTAAGGAATAAAATTTCAAAAGAGGAGGCATCTTCCCTTCCCAACTCATGAAGGTTATCGGACAACCGAAGCCTTCAGGATAATAATATCTTCAAGAGGGCGGTCGTTATTACCCTTGTCTGTGGCCACATTCTGGATTTTATCCACCACATCCATACCCTCAAGTACTTCCCCGAAAACGGTATAGCCGCCATCGAGATGAGGCACACCGCCGTATTTCACATAACCGTCAATCACCTGCTTATTAGGCAGCACATAGGCCTTCTCCTCTCTGGCCTCCTTCTCTATCAGATATTCTATTTGTCGGCGCGAGAAATTCCTACCCCAAGTAATATAGAAATCGCAGGGAGCAGAAGCAAACTTTGGATTCTCCTCATCCCCCTCGCGTGCAGCACAGAGCTGACCTCGCTTATGGTAATATTTCGGATAGCGGATTTCTGCAGGAACGGCATAAGCTGTATCAAAAACCTCCTTTTTCAGAGGATCCACCTTTCGGGTAGCCGGATCACCAGCTTGCACCATAAAATTCTTGATGACACGATGGAAGATACAGCCATTATAATAGCCACACTTCACCCACTTCAGAAAATTGTCGCGATGCAGAGGCGTATCATTATAGAGCGCAATGCGGATATTGCCCATCGTAGTCTCCAGCAAGACTTCCGGACAGGTAGGATCCTGATGCACTCCAGCCGTATCAACACCCTCCACTGCAATGCCCTTCAAGACAGTCACTTCCTTAGCATTCATATAATCCTGAGCATAGCTTTGCTGCCCGAAAAGAGCAAGTGCTATGCTCGCCATCACCATTTTCAAATTCATATTTAATGTCATATTTTCTTCCTAATTATTACAAGATTGATTTTTCAAATTTTCAAAGATTAAGACCTACTTCACTGTAATATGAAAACAACCTTGATTCACCTCATATTTCACAAGACAGCGACCATGCTCACGGAAGTCGCGCAGCACCTCGCTGAGCACCCATTTCAGAGAGTCGTTTCTCACCTCCCGACGAGGATTTTTAGCCGTCTGCACCGTCTTATAGCGATTATAGCAAACATCAAAAGTTGTGCCGTATAGATGGCAGGAATTCTCAGTTGCATTTCCGTTTCTTGTGCGGAGTTTCGCCACATCATCCTTGGTACGGAGGATGCTCGTCACGATGATTTTGTGCAGCGGAATGCCCTTGATCTGGAGCGAGTCGAAATAGGCCCTTCCGATATCCTGTAAAAGCACCGAAGCACGGGGTACGAGATAAGGAATACTATTGTTGAGTTTATCAACATAAAAAAACGGATTACTACCCACATAGACCAGCGCTCCCTTGCTGTGTTCAGCCTCATCACGATTCTGCACCGGCTTTACCCCATAATGGTTGGCTGCCTGTATCTGCACATCCTGCTGATCGGGAAACGTATTTCCAAAATGCGGAACAGAAAAGATGCGGTGTTTCACCTCCTTGCCGTCCTTATCAAAGAAAATCGAACTCCCCTTTGCAGCAGAGTCCAAAGCAATTTCAGGCACAGCATCCACTATATTCCCAGCAGAAGCACCATTTAATTGTGATTCATTAGACCGAGAAGCTTCCGCCTCCAGCGCAGCATCATCCTCTGCCAACAGAGCAGCAGAATCATTTTTCAAAGAATCAACAGCCTCAGTCTTTGTCAAACAGGATTCCGCCACGCTCGGTTTCGCTACTCTTATCAGGGCGAGAATCAGGACTATCACAACAAATCCGAGCAGAAAACGATTTTTGCTCGACATGGCACAAAGAATTCTGATGATATTTCGTACGATTTCTTTCAATTTCATGATTTGAGTATTTTCAATTTTATTTTGATCAAGCTCCAGTTTCGGAAGATTACTTTCCGCATATAGGGAAAGAATCCCTAAGCAAGGTTCCAAGGGAGATAAGCCATAGCCTTATTCCGATGAGAGAAAGAATCCCAGAGCAGAAGCCAAGCTTTTAGACCTGCCTAATCAAAAATGTAGTGCAAAAGTACGGTAAAAAAACGAAAATGCAAAACTTTTTAAAGTCTTTTTAAACAAAACATATCAGAAATTTTGCTCATTTCAAGGAAAAATAGTAATTTTGCAGCGTATTAATATCATATAAGTTTAAACTATATTATTTTTAGAGTTTTGATAGAGAAACATATTGTACTCGAAGACGTTGACCCAGTGATGTTCTACGGAGTGAACAACAGTCACCTGCAGATGATTAAATCACTGTACCCGAAGTTGCGTATCGTTGCACGCGACAATGTACTTCGTGTGCTCGGCGACGAGGAGGAAATGGCGAAAGCGGAAGAAGAAATAGAGCAGATGCGCAAGCATTTGGTGAAATACAACATGCTCAACGAAGAGGATATCCTTGACATTGTGAAAGGCAAGCAGACCAAGGCCGATTCAGCTAAGGATGTACTGGTGTATAGCATCAGCGGAAAGCCTATCAAGAGCCGGAGCACCAACCAACAAAAGCTTATTGATGCATACGAGAAAAACGACATGGTGTTTGCCGTAGGTCCTGCAGGAACAGGTAAGACCTACCTCAGCATCGCACTTGCAGTAAAAGCTCTCAAGGAAAAAACAGCCAAGAAAATCATCCTCTCGCGCCCTGCCGTAGAAGCAGGCGAAAAACTCGGATTTCTACCGGGCGACATGAAAGACAAAATAGACCCTTATCTGCAACCGCTCTATGACGCCTTAGAAGACATGATACCTGCCGTAAAACTGCAGGACATGATGGAAAAGCATATCATACAGATAGCTCCACTTGCCTTCATGCGCGGACGCACACTGAGCGACGCTGTAGTCATCCTCGATGAAGCTCAGAACACCACCTCCCAGCAAATCAGAATGTTCCTCACACGTATGGGTATGAATACCAAAATGGTAATCACGGGAGACCTCACGCAGATAGACCTGCCAAGAGAACAACGAAGCGGACTGAAAGAGGCCCTCAAGATACTCGAAGGTGTGGAAGGTATCGGAGTGGTCAACCTCGGACAGAAAGATATCGTAAGACATAAGCTCGTAACCCGCATCGTAAATGCATACGACAAATACGACAAGGAAAGAGCAGAAGCCAGGGAAGCTATGAAAGCAGAAAAGACAGAAAATTCAAAATAATTTAGAATAAGGAACTGAAGGAAGCAACCCCTCTACAAAGAGAAAGGAAAGGCGACGGAAAGTTCGAAGTTCAAAATTCAAAGTTCAAAATAAAAATGAAAGCATTAACAAAGACAGATTTCCATTTCGATGGACAGAAGAGTGTTTACCACGGTAAAGTACGTGATGTGTATGACATTAACGACGACATCCTCGTGATGGTCGCTACCGACAGAATCTCAGCGTTCGACGTTGTGCTGCCAAAAGGCATCCCATTCAAGGGACAGGTACTCAACCAGATAGCTGCGAAGTTCCTGGATACTACGACAGACATCTGTCCTAACTGGAAGTTGGCTACACCAGACCCAATGGTCACCGTTGGTCTGAAGTGCGAAGGTTTCCGTGTAGAGATGATCATCCGTTCTATCCTCACAGGTAGCGCATGGAGAGAATACCAGAAGGGTTGCCGCGAAATCTGTGGCGTGAAACTCCCTGAGGGTATGCGCGAGAACCAGCGTTTCTCAGAACCAATCATCACTCCTACCACAAAGGCTGACGAAGGTCACGACATGAACATCTCTAAGGAAGAAATCATCGCCCAGGGCATTGTTAGTGCTGAAGACTATGCAGTGATGGAAGACTACACCCGCCGCATCTTCGCTCGCGGACAGGAGATTGCTGCCAAGCAGGGACTCATCCTCGTAGATACAAAATATGAATTCGGTAAGCGCGATGGCAAGGTTTACCTCATCGACGAGATCCACACTCCAGACTCAAGCCGCTACTTCTATGCTGATGGCTACGAGGAGAAGTTCGAAAAGGGCGAACCACAGCGCCAGCTCTCTAAGGAGTTCGTACGCCAGTGGCTCATCGAGCACAACTTCATGAACGAGCCAGGACAGACCATGCCTGAGATTACCGATGAGTATGCAGAGAGCGTATCAGACCGCTACATCGAACTCTACGAGCACATTACAGGCGAGAAGTTTGACAAGGCAACCGAGGAAGGCAATATCGCTGCCCGCATCGAGAAGAACGTAAGCGAATGGCTTGCAGCAAGAAAGTAATCATTCCTGGGAAATAATTATTCCACAGAGGAGTTAGTTTTTCCCTGAAAAGAGTACTATATATATTAATGTACAAGCAAGAACAAATTAAGCCCTATGAAGGCGAAGGAGACAAGGGCAAGCTGGTGGAAGAAATGTTCGATAACATCGCTCCTACCTACGACACCCTCAATCATCGCCTCTCATGGGATATCGACAAGGGGTGGCGTCGCAAAGCCATCGGACTGCTGCAGCGCCACCACCCTGAAAAGATGCTCGACATCGCCACCGGTACAGGCGACTTCGCCATCCTGGCGGCAAAAACGCTGCATCCCCAACAGCTCATCGGAGCAGACATATCCGAGGGCATGATGGAAATCGGAAGAAAGAAAGTAGAAAAGGAAAATCTGCAAGACATCATCAGTTTCAAGAAAGAAGACTGTCTGCACCTCTCCTTCCCTGATGAAACCTTCGATGCAGTGACGGCAGCATTCGGCATACGAAACTTCCAGAACCTCGACCAGGGACTCAAGGAAATGTGCCGAGTATTGAAGAAGGGCGGACATCTGAGTATCGTAGAACTCACACATCCCGTGAAATTCCCGATGAAGCAGCTATTCCGCATCTACTCCCACACGGTATTGCCGATATACGGTAAGCTGATTTCTAAAGACCAGAGTGCCTACAGCTATCTGACGGCCACCATCGAAGCCTTCCCACAGGGAGAAACGATGATGGAGGTGCTAAAGAAAGCAGGATTTGAGAAAGCTGAATTCAAGCGACTCACCTTCGGCATCTGCACGATGTATTTCGCAACAAAATAAAAACAAAAAATAATCAGTATGGACAAGTATGGACTCATAGGTTACCCTCTGGGGCATTCATTCTCAAAGAATTACTTCAACGAGAAATTCGAGAACGAGGGTATCGACGCTACCTACATCAACTTCGAGATACCTACCATCGAAGACCTGGCAGAAGTGCTCGACTCCAATCCTGAATTGAAAGGATTCAATGTGACCATCCCTTACAAGGAAAAGGTTATCAGCTATCTGGACTACGTAAGTCCCGAGGCAAATGCCATCGGTGCTGTAAACGTGGTAAGAGTTACCCACAAAGGCGACGAAACGGTGCTCAGAGGCTACAACAGTGATGTGATAGGCTTCACCCAGAGCATAGAACCGTTGATCGAGTCTTTCCACAAGAAAGCCCTTATTCTCGGTACGGGTGGTGCTTCCAAGGCCATCTGCTATGGACTGAAGTCGCTCGGACTGGAAACCGTCTTCGTGAGCCGATACGAGCGTCCTGGCACTCTGCAGTATGACAAGATTACACCTGAAATCATCAAAGAATACAACGTGATTGTCAACTGTACTCCTGTGGGAATGTACCCTCACGTAGATGAGTGTCCACCACTACCATACGAGGCCATGGACAGCCATACCTTATTATATGATCTGATCTACAACCCCGATGAAACCCTCTTCATGAAGAAGGGCAAAGAGCAGGGAGCCACCATAAAGAACGGACTGGAAATGCTGCTCCTGCAAGCCTTCGCATCTTGGGATTTCTGGGAAGGGAAAGAGCAACTGTAAAAAAGATTTTTCTGAAGAAAGATTCTCTAACAGATGAGAAGACTTTCAGAAGAATATTTTTTCAGAAGAAAGAAAACATCAAAGGAAAAGAATTTCAGATGAAGGATTATTCTGAAGAAGGAAATCATCAGATGAAAAGACTTTCCGATGAAAACTTTTCAGATTATATAATATATAATAATGTAAAGGAGAAAAGACTTTAAGTTAAAACGATAAAAAATAGAAAAATGAGCAACAATCGCTATATGATGCGCGGAGTGAGCGCAGCTAAAGAAGACGTACACAACGCCATTAAGAACATCGACAAGGGTATTTTCCCACAGGCTTTCTGCAAGATTATACCTGATATTCTGGGCGGCGACCCTGAGTACTGCAACATCATGCATGCCGACGGTGCTGGAACAAAATCAAGCCTGGCATACATGTACTGGAAAGAAACGGGTAACCTCTCCGTATGGAAAGGTATCGCACAGGATGCAGTCGTAATGAATACAGACGACTTGCTTTGCGTAGGTGCTGTAGATAACATCCTCGTTTCATCTACCATCGGTAGAAACAAGATGCTCGTTCCTGGAGATGTCATCTCTGCCATCATCAATGGTACTGATGAACTCCTCCACGAAATGAGAGAAATGGGTATCGGCATCTACCCTACAGGTGGCGAAACTGCTGACGTAGGCGACCTTGTACGTACCATCATCGTAGATTCTACCGTAACCTGCCGAATGAAACGCAGCGATGTCATCAACAATGCCAACATCCGTCCGGGCGACGTTATCGTAGGTCTTTCCTCTACAGGTCAGGCTACATACGAGAAAAAGTACAACGGCGGTATGGGCAGCAACGGACTCACCTCTGCTCGCCACGATGTTTTCGCCAAGTATCTCGCTGAGAAATACCCAGAAAGTTTCGATCATGCAGTACCAAGCGAATTGGTTTATAGCGGCAAATACAAATTAACCGACGAGGTGGAAGGCGCACCTATCAATGCAGGCGAACTTGTGCTCTCACCAACCCGCACCTACGCACCAGTCATCAAGAAATTGCTCGACGAACTGCGCCCAGAAATCCACGGTATGGTACACTGTACAGGTGGTGCACAGACCAAGGTGCTCCACTTCGTAGGCGAAGACTGCAAGGTAGTGAAGGACAACATGTTCCCAGTACCACCACTCTTCAAGGCTATCCACGACTGTTCTGGCACCGACTGGAAGGAGATGTACCAGGTATTCAACATGGGGCATCGCATGGAAATCTATGTACGCCCAGAGATTGCAGAAAAGGTCATCGCCATCAGCAAGAGCTTCAATATCGATGCACAGATTGTAGGTCACATCGAGGAAGGCAAGCGCAGCCTCACCATCAAGAGCGAATTTGGAACATTCGAATATTAATCAATAGAACATTCGAATAATAATCATTATAAAATGGATAATAACAATATATTACAGAAACTGGAAGGCTTAGAGAGCCGATACGAGGAAGTTAGCACCCTCATCACCGACCCGGATGTCATCGCAGACCAGAGCAGATACGTAAAGTTGACCAAGGAATGGAAAGACCTCGGCGACATCATGGACGCTCGTAAGCGATACATCAACTGCCTCAACTCCATCAAAGAAGCCAAGGACATTCTCGCCAACGAGAGTGACCCGGAAATGAAAGAAATGGCACGAGAGGAGTTGAACGAAAATGAAGCTCTGCAGCCAAAACTCGAAGAGGAAATCAAGATAGCACTTGTACCAAAGGATCCAGAAGATGCCAAGAACGTGCAGATGGAAATCCGTGGTGGTGCAGGTGGCGACGAGGCTGCTCTCTTCGCAGGAGACCTCTTCAGTATGTACAAGAAATACTGCGAGTCTAAGGGATGGACCGTGAGTGTAACTTCAGTCTCTGAGGGCGCCGTTGGTGGATATAAGGAAATCGACTTTGCCGTAAGCGGAACAGATGTTTACGGTACGCTGAAATATGAATCTGGCGTTCACCGCGTTCAGCGCGTGCCTGCTACCGAGACTCAAGGACGTATGCACACATCAGCAGCCACAGTAGCCGTTCTGCCAGAAGCAGACAAATTTGAGGTAAACATCAACGAGGGCGACATCAAGTGGGATACTTTCCGAAGCTCAGGTGCGGGCGGTCAGAACGTCAACAAGGTGGAATCTGGTGTCCGCCTCCGCTATCCTTGGAAGAACCCAAATACAGGCGAAGTGGAGGAAATCCTCATCGAATGTACAGAGACCCGCGACCAGCCTAAGAACAAGGAGCGCGCCTTGAGCCGACTATACACATTCATCCACGACCGCGAGCATCAGAAGTATGTAGATGATATCGCAAGCCGCCGTAAAAGCCTCGTCTCTACAGGTGACCGCAGTGCGAAAATCCGTACATACAACTTCCCTCAGGGACGCGTAACCGACCACCGTATCGGATACACTACTCACGACTTGAATGGTTTCCTTGGAGGAAACATCCAGGACATGATCGATGCGCTGACCGTGGCTGAAAACGCAGAAAAATTGAAAGAAACCGAACTATAAAAATCACAAAGAATATGAATAGAAAAGAACTAGTAGAGCAGATCTTCGCAAAGAAAAGTTTTCTTTGCGTAGGTCTTGACACAGATATCGACAAATTGCCAGTATGCATTACTGAAAGTGAAGAGATTCAGGGTGCAGAGGCTAGTATGATTTTCAAATTCAACAAGGCTATCATCGATGCAACAGCTCCTTACTGCGTAGCCTACAAGCCAAACCTCGCTTTCTATGAGAGCCGTGGTGTATATGGCATGATTGCCTTCGAGAACACCGTGAAGTATCTCAAGAAGTACTACCCTAACCACTTCATCATCGCAGATGCTAAGCGTGGCGATATCGGTAATACATCCAAGATGTATGCACAGACTTTCTTCAAGGAGTATGATCTCGACTCTCTCACCGTGGCTCCTTACATGGGCGAGGATTCAGTGAAACCATTCTTAGAGTATGAGGGCAAATGGGTAATTCTGTTGGCTCTTACTAGCAACAAGGGAAGCCACGACTTCCAGCTCACAGAGGATAAGGAAGGCGAAAGACTTTTCGAGAAAGTACTGAAAAAGAGTCAGGAATGGGGCAACGAAGAAAACATGATGTATGTAGTAGGTGCTACTCAAGGCAGCATGTTTGAGGACATCCGCAAGGTAGCTCCTAACCACTTCCTTCTCGTACCAGGTGTAGGTGCACAGGGTGGAAGCTTGCAGGAAGTTTGCAAATATGGCATGATCAAAGACTGCGGTCTGCTCGTCAACTCTTCTCGCGGTATCATCTATGCCAGCAATGGTGATGACTTCGCCGAAGTAGCTGGTCAGAAGGCGAAGGAACTCCAGGAGCAAATGGCTGCAGAATTGGCTAAAATCTAAAGTAGAATTGGCTAAACTCTAAAAGAGTAACGGTCAGACTCTATAAAAAGATAAAAAGTATCTTTTAGGCGCATTGTTTCATCAAGAATGAGGCTTTGCGCCTAAAAAATAGGGGTTTGTTTGGGAAAAAAGCGAAATATTACAAGATAATTACAAGAATTCGAAACTTTTTTACTATATTTGCACCAAATAATAAAGCAAAGCAAACCAGCCGGCTGGTTAAAGCTGGCTAAAATCAAAAGAATAGATAAATATGGAATTTACCGCTCAACAGATTGCCCAGTTTGTTCAGGGCAAGGTAGAAGGTGATGAGAACGCAACCGTGAACACCTTCGCTAAAATTGAAGAAGGTAAGGAAGGTGCTATCTCGTTCCTTTCTAACCCGAAATATACTCACTACGTGTACGACACTAAGTCAAGCATCGTCCTCATTGACGAAAGCGTGGAACTGGAAAAGCCTGTCAGCGCTACGCTGATCCGCGTAAAGAATGCATACGAATGCGTAGCAAAACTGCTCCAGATGTATGATTCTATGAAGCCTAAGAAAACTGGCATTGATCCATTAGCTTTCGTTTCTCCAAAGGCTAAAGTGGCTGACGGCGTTTACGTAGGTGCTTTCGCATACATCAGTGATGGCGCAGAAGTGGGTGAAGGAAGCCAAATTTATCCTAACGCATATATCGGTGAGGGTGTGAAAGTGGGCAAAAATGCGCTCATCTACCCTAACGTAACCATATATCACGGATGCAAATTGGGCGATAATGTAACACTTCATGCTGGTAGTGTAGTTGGCTCTGATGGTTTCGGTTTCGCTCCGGGTCCTGAAGGCTACGACAAAATTCCACAAATCGGTATCGTTACCATCGAGGACAATGTAGAAATCGGCGCCAATACCTGTATCGACCGTTCTACAATGGGTTCTACCTACGTTCGTAAGGGGGTGAAGCTCGACAATCTCGTACAGATAGCCCACAATACCGATATCGGTGCAAATACCGTAATGTCCTCACAGGTAGGTATTGCAGGCAGTACCAAGGTTGGTCAGTGGTGTATGTTTGGCGGTCAGGTAGGTATTGCAGGTCATATCACCATCGGCGACAAGGTTTTCCTCGGAGCTCAGAGCGGTGTGCCTGGCAGTCTCAAGAGCGGTCAGCAACTCATCGGTACTCCTCCTATGGAGCAGCGTGCTTACTTCAAGTCTCAGGCCATCTTCCGTCGCTTGCCGGAAATGTATAAGGAACTGAACGACCTGAAGAAACAGATTGAAGAACTAAAGAAAAAGTAATTTTTCAAAGTTAAATGTGAAGTGTTAAATGAGCGAACGCCACCAACAAGTTAACACTTAACATTTAACACTTAACACTTAACATTAAAATACATCGTTATGTCAAAACAGAAAACACTGAAAGGTAGTTTCTCGCTCTGCGGAAAAGGACTTCATACTGGCTTGAGCCTCACTGTTACCTTCAATCCTGCACCAGAGAACACTGGTTATAAGATACAGCGCATAGACCTCGAAGGTCAACCTATTATTCAAGCTGTGGCAGAAAACGTAGTTGAAACTCAGCGTGGTACAGTACTTGGCAAAGGCGATATCCGTGTGAGTACAATAGAACACGGAATGTCTGCACTTTATGCACTCGGCATTGACAACTGTCTAATTCAGGTCAACGGACCAGAGTTTCCTATCCTCGATGGCTCTGCAGCACTCTACGTAGAGAAAATTCAGAGTGTAGGAATTCAGGAACAGAATGCAGAGAAAGATTACTATATCATCCGTCACAAGATAGAAGTGAAAGACGGCAATGGTTCCGTCATCACCATCCTCCCAGATGAAGAATTCAGCATCACTGCGATGTGCTCTTTCGAAAGCAAGTTCATCAATAGCCAGTTTGCTACACTCGACAGAATGGAGAAATACGTTGAAGAGATTTCATCTGCACGTACTTTTGTTTTCGTACGTGACATCATGCCTTTGCTCCAAGCCAACCTCATCAAGGGTGGCGACCTCGACAATGCCATCGTTATCTACGAACGTCAGGTAGAACAGGAACAGCTCGATCAGCTTGCTGACCACCTCAAGGTGGCCCGCATGGATGCTACAAAACTAGGCTATATCCAGCACAAACCATTGCAGTGGGAAAACGAATGTACACGCCATAAACTGCTCGATATCATCGGTGACATGGCACTCATTGGAAAACCTATCAAGGGTCGCATTATCGCTACCAGACCAGGACATACCGTCAATAATAAGTTTGCGCGACTGATGCGCAAGGAAATCCGCAAACATGAAATCCAGGCTCCTATCTACGATCCTAACGAGGAACCTATCATGGACAACATCCGTATCCGCCAGCTCTTGCCTCACCGCTACCCTATGCAGCTCGTAGATAAGGTAATCGCTATGGGTCCTACCAGCATCGTAGGTGTGAAAAACGTAACTGCTAACGAACCATTCTTCACAGGTCACTTCCCTGAAGAACCAGTAATGCCAGGTGTACTCCAGGTAGAAGCAATGGCACAGTGTGGAGGCTTGCTTGTACTCAACCAGTTGGAAGAACCTGAACGTTGGAGCACTTACTTCATGAAACTTGACGATGTGAAGTTCCGCAAAAAGGTAGTTCCTGGCGACACATTGCTTTTCCGTGTTGAGTTGTTGGCTCCAGTACGTCATGGCATTAGCAGCATGAAAGGTTACATGTTCGTAGGCGATCAGGTAGTAGCAGAAGCAACATTCACCGCTCAGATAGTAAAAAATAAATAATAACGAGAATAAAATATGAATCAAATAAGTCCTTTAGCATTTGTTCATCCAGAGGCAAAACTCGGTGACAACAATATCATCGGTCCTTTTTGTTATATCGACAAAAATACCGTGCTAGGAGATAATAATGTACTTCAAAATAGTGTAACAATACATGTAGGTGCTCGCATCGGCAATGGAAATGAAATTTTCCCAGGTGCAAGCATCTCTACCAAGCCACAGGATCTCAAGTTCCGTGGCGAGGAAACCATCTGTGAAGTGGGCAACAACAACAGTATCCGTGAGAACGTAACCATCTCTCGAGGTACAGCCTCTAAGGGTAAGACCGTAGTGGGCAGCAACAACCTTCTGATGGAATGTGTGCACGTGGCTCACGACTGTGAGTTAGGCAGCGGCTGCATCATCGGTAATGCAACCAAATTTGCAGGCGAAGTAGTAGTTGATGACAATGCTATTGTTAGTGCCAACGTACTCGTTCACCAGTTCTGCCACATCGCAGGATATGTGATGATTCAGGGTGGATGCCGCTTCTCTCAGGATATTCCTCCTTATATTATTGCAGGTAAGGAACCGACAAAATACTGCGGTTTGAATCTCGTAGGTCTTCGTCGTCGCGGTTTCAGCAATGAGCTCATTCAGAATATCCATGAGGCTTATCGCCTTCTCTACTCTAAGGGTGTGCTGAAAGAAGGTATTCAGGAAATCAAGAACAACCTTGATGTTACTCCTGAAATTCAATACATCATCGACTTCGTAGAGACATCAAAACGAGGAATTATCAGATAATTTTCTGAAAGGAAAGAGAAAACTTTCTAAAAGGAAAAGAATTATTTCCCATGAAGAAAAAAGAAGACTTTCTAAAATAAAAGAAATATTTATCATGAAGATAAGTATTTCTAAATAGAGAGAAAGTTTCTAAAGAAAAATTTTCTGAAAAGAAAGTAATTCTGAATCTAAATATAAAAAAGAGGGAGTGTTTTCTGTTTAAAATTCTCGCGACAAAAAGACAGAAGACTCAAATGAACAAGATGATGTCAAAATCAGAAGGTTCAAATGAATCTGATAAGGTCAAAGAATTTAAAGTCTCAAAGAAGCAGAAAGCACTCCCTTTCCCAAAAGGGAATGATCATCTTAAACTTTAAAAGCAATAAAATGAAGACCCTCATTGTTGTTCTCGGTCCAACTGGTGTAGGAAAAACAGAGCTCTGCCTATCCATAGCAGAACATTTGCAGACACCTATCATCAATGCTGATTCCCGCCAGATTTTTAAAGAACTTCCGATAGGAACTGCAGCTCCAACTAAAGAACAGCAAAAGCGAATACCCCATTACTTTGTAGGAAATCACAATATAGAAGATTATTACAGCGCAGCCATGTATGAAGCAGATGTAATGAATCTCCTACAGAACGACCTATTCAAAAGTCACGATACTGCACTTCTCACGGGCGGTAGCATGATGTATATTGATGCCGTTTGCAAGGGAATTGATGACATTCCTACTATAAGAGATGATATCCGCCAAAGGATGAAGGAAAGACTGGAAAAAGAAGGTTTGGAAAAACTGGTGGAAGAACTGCAAAAGATGGATCCAGAACACTACAACATCGTAGATAAGAAAAACCCACGCAGAGTAGTTCATGCACTCGAAATCTGTCATCAAACTGGCAAGACATACACCTCCTTCCGTACTGCAGAAAAGAAAGAAAGACCATTCCGCATCATCAAAATAGGACTCAACCGAGATAGAGCTGAACTCTATGAGCGAATCAACCAGAGAGTACTCCTGATGATGGAAGAAGGACTTGAAAAAGAAGCAAGAAACGTATATTCTCAAAAAGGACTGACAGCTCTCAGAACTGTAGGATATAAAGAAATGTTTGCTTACTTTGATGGGGAAATAGACCTACAGGAAGCCATCCGACAAATCCAGTCGCATAGTAGAGAATACATGAGAAAGCAGTTGACATGGTTTAAAAGAGATGAAGAAATCACCTGGTTTCACCCCGACAACAGTAAAGAAATCATAAATTATATTGATACCTGCTTGCAAAAGAAATAATTTTGCTATTTTTGCACGTAAAAACGGTTAGAAAAGGAATTGAAAGATTCAAAAAGCTTTCTAAAGACTTCAGAATAGACAGATCTAAATCGATTTAAAAGTCTCTCAAGATTTCTGAAAAGACACAACCAAGTCGATTCTAAGGTCAATAAGGCATCAGAAAGTCAGAAAGCTTCGGAAATCTTCCTTCAATAGCCCTCAACAATAAAAAATATGAAAAAACTCAAGACAATTTTTGCCTGGTTATGGCACAAGTTCTGTGGCTTCTGGCCTTGGTATAGAAATCTGTATCGAGGCAAAGCATGGTACACCAAAACCGCCATTGGACTGGTGAGTTGCATCGTCGCCTTCATTCTGTATCTTGGCGCAGTAGATATCAACTTTCTGTGGCTCTTTGGAAAATCACCGGGCTATTTTTCAGGTATCATGAATCCTCAGACAAGCGAGGCATCTGAAATCTATAGTGCTGATGGTAAACTCATCGGTAAATATTTTAATGAGAATCGTACACCAGTGACTTACGAAGAAGTCAACCCTGATTTCTTCAAAGCCCTTGTAGATACTGAGGACGAACGCTTTTACAAACACTTAGGTATCGACCCAATCGGCTTGTTCGGTGCTGCAAAAGATGCGCTCTTACACCATGACGCACGTGGTGCTTCTACCATCACACAACAGTTGGCAAAGAACATGTTCCGAGTTCGCTCACAATACTCTACAGGATTGTTGGGCAAGATTCCTGTTCTCCGTATTCTCATCATCAAGAGCAAGGAATGGATCATCGCAGCTAAACTCGAAACCGTATATAGCAAGAAGGAAATCATCACTATGTATGCTAATACAGTGGATTTCGGCTCCAACTCATACGGTATCAAGACAGCTGCCAAGACCTATTTCAATACCACTCCGTCGGATATGACTACAGATCAGGCAGCAGTGTTAGTGGGCATGCTGAAAGCCACAACCTACTACAACCCTCGTTCTAATCCAGAAAACAGTCTCGCCCGCAGAAATGTCGTATTATATAATATGGTAAGACACGGTGACCTGTCAAAGGAAAAATATAACGAACTGAAGGAATTGCCTATCAAACTGGACTTTAAGGTGGAAGAAAACTACGACGGACAGGCTAAATACTTCCGTGAAGCCGTAGCTAACTACCTCAAAGGTTGGTGCGAAGAAGAAGGTTACGACCTCTATTCCAGCGGTCTGAAAATCTACACTACCATCGATACCCGAATGCAGAAATATGCAGAAGAAGCTGCCATAAAACAGATGAAGCAGGTTCAGAAGAATTTCAACAGTCACTGGAGTATCAACCGAGGCAAGGCTGGCGAGGGGAAATGGTTGGGACAAAATCCTTGGCAGGACGAAAACCACAAGGAGATACCAAACTTCATCCAGGGCATCGCAGAGCGTCAGACATTCTATAAGAATCTGATGGCAAAATTCCCTAATAATCCAGATTCAGTCAACTACTATTATAAGGAATGGGTTCACCCTGTTAAGGTATTTGACTATGAAAAGGGAACTGTCACCAAGATGATGACTTCAGAAGATTCCATCAAGTACATGACTACATTCATGCACTGTGCTTTTGTGGCAATGGAACCACAGACCGGTGCAGTGAAAGCATGGGTAGGAGACATCGATTTCGATGCATGGAAATACGATAAGGTAACTGCAGAACGCCAACCGGGTTCTACCTTCAAACTCTTTGTTTATACAGAGGCGATGAATCAGGGATTGACACCATGCGACAAGCGTCGTGACGAATACATCTCCATGGATGTTTACGACAAGAAGAAACATGAAATGGTAAAATGGACTCCATCCAATGCAAACGGTTCTTTCTCGGGTGATTCCATCCCATTGAAGGGTGCGTTTGCCAAGAGTATCAACTCAGTAGCCGTAAGACTCGGACAGGAAATGGGCATCAAGCGCATCATTGAAACAGCTCAAAAGATGGGTATCAACAGTCCTTTGGAGGACGAACCATCATTGGCGCTTGGTTCAAGCGACGTCAATTTGCTGGAATTGGCATGTGCCTATAGCACCATCTCAAATAATGGCATGCATCACGATCCGGTACTAGTTACACGTATCGTTGACAAAGACGGAAAGGAAGTATATACGGGTCCTTCTACTGCCGAACAGGTGATTCCATATAAGAGCGCCTTCCTGATGCAGCAGCTTCTCAGAGGAGGTATGCTGGAACCAGGCGGTACTTCACAAAGTTTGTGGGGCTATGTAGGCGACTATAAGGATACTGAATTTGGTGGAAAGACTGGTACTTCTAATAACCATTCAGATGCATGGTTTATGTGTGTAAGTCCAAAGTTAGTCTGCGGTGCCTGGGTAGGCGGTGAATACCGTTGCATCCACTTCCGCACCGGAGCTTTAGGACAAGGTTCACGCACGGCATTACCTATCTGCGGTTACTTCCTGCAATCCGTACTCAAAGATCCAGCCTTCAAGGAATATAGGGCTAAATTTGACAAGCCGAAGGATGGCGACATCACCAAGGATATGTACATGTGCGCAAGTTATGTACCGAAAGCCAAAGTGGATACTACAAGGATAGACAGTGCTGCCATGAACGAGGAAATCATTCTCGATGAAAACGGCAACCCGATTATCCGAGAGATTCCAAGCTCTGAGGAGAAAGCAAATGGTGAAAAGAAGCAGGAAGAAAATGGCGAAAAGAAAGAAAAGAAAAAAGCCAAACCTGCAGAACAGGTCATCAATTTCGACGATTTATAAAGCTTGAAAAAGATAAGTTTGCAAAAGATAAGCTTGAAAAACAAGTAATTAAGCTTACAAGTGATTAAGCTTACAAGAGAAAAGCTTTTAAAGATAATAAACAATAGGACAATCGGTGGTTTCCGTCATATTACTGAAACCGCCGATTCTCTTTTTTAAGAATAACCGATATGGCTGAGAATATAGATTTACAGAACGAAGAATTGCAAAATGCTTTGCAGATCATACAATATACGCACCGCTCCCTTTTCCTTACCGGAAAGGCGGGAACGGGTAAATCTACATTCCTACGCTATATCGCAGCAAACACTAAGAAAAAGCACGTGGTGCTAGCACCTACAGGTATTGCAGCCATTAATGCAGGAGGCTCTACCTTACATAGCTTTTTCAAACTCCCCTTCTATCCCCTCCTGCCTAACGACAGCAAATATAGTGTACGCAACCTGAGAAATACCATGAAATACAACTCAGAGAAAATCAAACTTCTCAGAGAAGTAGAACTCATCATCATCGATGAAATCAGTATGGTAAGAGCAGACATTATAGACTTCATTGACAAGATTCTAAGGGTTTACAACCGCAATATGCGTGAACCATTCGGAGGAAAACAGTTGCTTTTGGTGGGAGATATATACCAGTTGGAACCAGTAGTTAGGGAAGACGACAAGAAACTGCTCAGCCCTTTTTATTCCAGCAACTTTTTCTTTGATGCCAAAGTTTTCTATCAGTTCCAGTTGGTCAGCATCGAACTGAAAAAGGTGTACCGGCAGAGCGATCCTGTATTCATCAACATACTCGATCATATCCGAACCAGTCAGGTGGCAAACAGCGACCTCATAAAACTCAATGAGCGTGTGGGAGCCACTCTTGATGAAGGGGACTCACGACTGGCAATCACCTTATCTACCCGACGAGACACGGTAGATTTCATCAATGAAAACAAGTTGAAAGAGCTCCCAGGAGCCCCTACGCTCTTCAGGGGAACCATCGAAGGCGAATTTCCAGAAAGCAGTCTTCCTACCCCTATGGAACTCTATCTGAAAACAGGTGCCCAGGTGATTTTCATCAAGAATGATATCGACCACCAATGGGTTAACGGAACGTTAGGAACCGTCATCGGATTTGACGACGACGAAAACAGTCGAATCTATGTAAGAACAGAAAATGGGGAAGATGTGATGGTAGAACCGGCTGCCTGGAGCAATATGCGCTACCATTTCAATGAAACAGAGAAAAAAATAGAAGAAGAGGAAATCGGAAGATATACCCAATATCCACTCAGATTGGCGTGGGCAATCACCGTTCACAAAAGTCAGGGCCTCACTTTCAAACAGGTAAAGATAGACTTCACTGGAGGCGTATTTGCAGGTGGACAGACTTACGTAGCACTTTCCAGATGTACCAGCTTGGAAGGAATCAGCCTTCAGGAACCTATCCGCCACAATGAAGTATTCGTAAGAAATGAGGTAAAACAGTTTGCACGTCAATACAATGACCACAACATCATCAACAATGCCTTACAGCAAAGCAAGGCCGACAAGCAATATCACGATGCTGCTGCAGCCTTCGACAAGGGAGATATGCAGGGAGCACTAGATAATTTCTATCTTGCCATTCACAGTCGCTATGATATAGAAAAGCCGCTTGCAAAAAGGTTCATCCGGAGAAAACTGGATATTGTGAACCGTTTGAAAGATGAAAATGCCCAACTAAAAGAAGTCGTCAGACAAAAAGACGAAGAACGAAACAAGTTGGAAGATTACCTCAAGAAACTGGCTACAGAATTTGTGATTCTTGGAAAAGAATGTGAGAAAGAGAATATGAAGGGGGCAGCCATTAATAATTATAAAAAAGCCCTCGAACTCTATCCGACGCATCCTGAAGCCATGAGAAGATTGAAAAAAATAAATAAAAATGATTCTAAAGAATAAACCTTGAAAAATGAAAAGAAGAAGACTGAAGACAAAAAGAATAGCAGCACTCCTGCTCATCCTACTCACCATCATCGCTTTCTGCCTGAGAGGATGCATCAGCAAGTGTTCAAGTACAGATACAGAGAAGAAAGATTCTGTAACAAGCGTACATCTGAATGAGGTATTAAACAATAAGATGTCAGACGGGAAGGAATACAAGGAGTTTGACTCTCTTGTGGCACGTTATCTGAAAAGATGGGAAATCAATGGAGCGCAGCTCGTCATTTCCCGCAACGATTCCCTCCTCTATGCACGAGGATTTGGCTATGCTGATAAAGAAAAAGGAATCCAGATGCAGCCCAATATGGTGATGAGATTCGCATCTGTTTCCAAACTCATCACAGCCGTAGGTGTCATGAGATTGGTGGAGATGAAGAAAGTCAGGATGAGCGACAAAGTCTTTGGTCCGAAAGGAATTCTCAACGATACGACCTACAACAACAGCATCAAGGACAACAGATACTACGATATAACCGTAGAACAGTTGCTCAGACACAATGCAGGTTTTACCAACGGAGCAGGAGACCCGATGTTCTCTACAAGATACATTATCATGCAAAATCACCTCACTACTCCACCCGACCATAAGACACTGCTGAAAATCCTACTGAAAAGGCGACTCGGATATACGCCAGGTGAAGGAAGATGCTACTCCAATTTGGGCTATATGCTCCTGTCAGAGATCATCGCAAAAAAATCAGGAATGAAATATGCCGATTTCATGCAGAAATACGTATTGCATCCGGCTGGCTGCTATGATATGCACATTGCAGGCACCTACTACGAAGATCGCCGACCTAACGAGGTGAAATATTACATGCATCAGGGTTCTGAAAATGTATATGAATACAACAATAGTGGCAGAATGGTACCTCGCTGTTATGGAGAGAACGATGTTCCAAGACTGGAAGGTGCCGGTGCCTGGTGCGGTTCGGCAGCAGAATTGTCAAGACTCATCGCTTGTATCGACGGAATGCCACACGTCAAGGACATTCTCAGTAAGAAGAGCGTAGAATTCATGACACGCGAACAGCCAGAACATAATTTCTCTATCGGTTGGAATTTCACTGCCAAGGGAAGACCTTGGATCAGAACAGGTTCTCTATCAGGAACATCCGCTCTCATCCTGAAATATCCTGATGGACAATGCTGGATTCTGATCACCAACACCTCCACCTGGAAGGGACATGGTTTCTCCAATGACTCCATGGCATTCTTCGAAAAACTGAGAAAGAAATACATGGCAGATATGCCAAAGAAAGACCTGTTTACGCATTTGAAGAAATAAGAAAATAAAAAGTCATTTGTAAGCCCTACATAAGAGGACTTGACAAATGACTTTTCTTTTTGCCGTACTATGAATAATATCAAACAATTATTCTTTTCTTTTCCAGGTATTCCCTACCTTTCTGCGAATCGCCACGATATTGAGCAGCGAAACAATCAGAAACAATACCGCTCCCAATCCGAAGGCAGGCAGCATACTGCCATCCTCCATATCAGGATACAAGGCCTCAATGAAATCCATATAATAGTTGCGGATAAAGAAAAGAGCTACCCAGGCTATTATCAGCACAGCCACATTCAGACCCATGGTCAATATCTGATAAGGTTTTGAAACCTGCGCAGGACTATAGCCGATAAGCAGCAGATTTTCCAACTTAGATGAGTTTTTCTGAACCAGCAGATAGATACTCAGCATAAGAATATAAAAACTCAAAGCAGAAATCACCAAACCGATGACCATCACCATCATCACGATCATACGGAGGAAATAGGTAGTCTTCTCAGCATCCAACTTATCCGTTTCCACCTCATAACCATGATTATCGAGATATTGACTGATATTCTCATCCGCAGGATTTCCCACCTCCACAATCAAACGAGTAGGATCACTATGATTATCGGGAGCAAATTCCTGATTACTCCAGTCCATAAATGCCTGAGGAACGAGGATTGTATTCAGACGGGAAGAGAAACCAATCACCTTACCCTTAAACTGTTCCTTCTTACCTCCTGCTTGAATGAAAATCTGAAAATCAATCATGCCCATCAGTCCATCACTGATTTTAGGGAGAGAATGACTCTGGGCAAAACCGAAATTATACATATTAATATAGGTACGAGGCAGAATAATCGGAACCTCATGTGCCCCAGGCTCATATTTCCAGTCTTTCAGAGGAACATCCACAAAACCATCCGGAACACTCTCGAAGAACAGTTCTGAGTTGAGTACATTCACACCGTTCACGCCCATAGAAGCATCCACTTTGTATTCAGTAGAAGTAAATTTACCTATTTTCTTCACAAACTTCTGCGATGAAATCTCATCAATCTCACTACCCGCAAAACTGTTGGTTCTACCACTGATCGTATTCCCCATACCGATTTTCTTACTCATGATAAGATAATCAGCCTTCATAAAACTATCTTGCTGAGTGAACACAGGCAAGACATCCTGATAAAACTGAAAGCCGAAAAGAACAATCAGCATACCAAATAGATTGGCAAAAGCAAAACCAGCAAACTGCGAGATACTGATATGTTGTCTAAGTAATTTCCAAACTAAATTCATAACACCAAAACTAAACTATAATCTTACAATCTTTTCGTAGGCAAGATCCATGTGCTTACCGATACTGGTCACGATGACACCAGCCCCCTGTCTGCCCGCTTCTTCCATCATGATATTTCCCATGATGCGAGAATTGGTATCATCCAGGTGACTGATAGGCTCATCAGCCAAGATAAAATCGAAAGGCTGACACAGTGCACGAATCATAGCCACACGCTGCTGCTGACCAAAGGACATACGCCCTATCTTGGCATCCACCTTATCAGCAATGCCCAATCTTTCAAACCATTGTAGGATGGTATCTTTCTGCTGAAATCCTGTGATTTTGTTTTTGATTTCAACATTCTCCATCGCCGTGAGTTCTGGGAAAAGACGAAGTTCCTGAAAGAGATGACTGATATGTCGCTTTCTCACCTCTACCCAATCTTTCACCTGATAATGAGCGGTCACATCCTTGTCAAACAACACACTTCCGCTATAGTCGTGACGATACCCCAAAACATAACTGCAGAAAGTACTCTTACCCTTTCCGCTGTCTGCTTCAACAAGATAAAGATGCCCTTTCTCAAAAGAGACATCCTGCTGCCAGATCTCCGAATCAAGATCATTGCGCTGCGCAAAGACCTGAGGGAGAACAGATTGAAACTGAATTGTTTCCACTTTGATATATATTTAAAAAACTTAGTTATTTATATTTTAAAAACTTAGTTTACCATTACTTCAATGTATATACGACGGAATTGAGATTTCCGAAAATCGGACTCAGCAGAGAAGTAACTGCCGCCATGGCATCACCGCTGTTACCAGTTTTGTTGAGATTGATAACCATCGCCAACTTCTGCCCTTTGATTTCTTTTCTGATATCCGCAGAAACCGGATGATTAGAACGCTTGATGGCATAGGAAGCAAGCAGCTCGTCACTTCCGCTAAAGAACTGTTTGTCATCGCTAACACCGAAATAGAAAGACGTTTTCCCATCCGTGTAATAATAGGCATTCTTCCCCCAGTCGGCAATAGAAGCCCCCTTAGGACATGACTCTTTCCAGTAATCTACATCTGCCAACCACTGATAATGAGCCAATTGCGCAGCCATCGTCATCTTCAGATTAGCATCAGAGAAAGAAGGTAGTACGATAGCCATATCACCATTCACACTCCTGATGATATTATCCATATCAATAGCCGCATTGATGCCAAGTAAAAGCTGTTGGATACCCTTATTGGTCTGCATCATCGGCAGGAATTTCTTACCATCCACATTCATGAAGATACCAGCAGTAGCATCATCAGGCATCGATTCCAGATACTTGCCCTGTATAGGACGGTAAGAAGCAACCGCAGACTGGAGAGCCTGATTGATATCAGGATTGAAAGAGAAAGTCTTGC